>Ga0209355_1001288_pt1 | contig 14291 bp, 8 predicted proteins | sample LauGreSBDMM110SN_3_FD_187563 | JGI IMG/M metagenome (GOLD analysis project Ga0209355, IMG submission 187563) | Freshwater lake microbial communities from Lake Michigan, USA - Sp13.BD.MM110.SN (SPAdes) (version 2) | ecosystem: Environmental > Aquatic > Freshwater > Lake | place: Lake Michigan, USA...
GTGACTCGCGGCGAAATTGCTTGCTCGTTGGTGATTGAACCGTTAAACAAAAACAACGATAGCTAAACATGTAGAACTTTCTGTAGAGTGCTTACGGACGGGGGTTCGATTCCCCCCAGCTCCACCAATTAGTAGTAGCAATAAGAACCAGATGTAGTAAAAAGTACTTGTAAATCAATAAGTTAATCAAATAAGTTCGTTTCAATTCAAACCATAACAAACCTTGACATTACCCACTTTTGTGGGTAGTTTTGTGGGTAAATGACTTTAAAGACATTTCTCTACCCATAAAAATTATGCCTAAACTTGCACAACGCTTAACAGACTACGAAATTAAAAGATTAAAACCTGGAGATAAAAAAGGACTCGGAAGAGGTCTTTACATTCTTTGCGATGGGGGTGGGGCTAAAAGTTGGATATACCGATATAAACGTCTTGATGGAAAAGAGACTTCACTATCGATGGGTAAGTATCCAGAAGTCAGCATTAAACTTGCAGAAAAAAGAGCTGCTGAAGCGAATGAATTAATCGAGCAAGGCATTGACCCTAGCAGTGCTAGAAAAGCCTCCCTTGCCTCTAAAAAAGGGCTTCTAGCCAATAGTTTTGAGGTGGTTGCAAGAGAGATGATTGATGCACATTTCAAGTATTTATCACCATCATATAAAGAACGTTCAACCAGACGATTAGAGATTTATATATTCCCTTGGATAGGCTCAAATCCTATTTCTGAAATCACACCGCGAGATTTATTAGAGACCCTTAAACGGATTGAAAATGCACATAAAAGCCCTACAGTTAAAAAAACAAGAGAGGTTGTCAATCTAGTTTTTAAACATGCATTAGTAACCGGTCGCACTATGCATAATCCTTGTGAAGCTACAAAAGGTATCATTAAGATATCGCGACCTAAACATATGGCTGCCCTAACTGAACCTCAAGAGGTGGGGGAGCTTATGAGGGCTATTGATGGCTTTAAAGGAACATTTCAAGTGGCGTGTGCATTAAAAATTGCACCTATGGTTTTTGTGAGACCGTTTGAATTAAGAACAGCACGATGGAAAGATATTAATTTGAAAAATGCAGAATGGTCTTATGTAGTTAGCAAAACTAAAACAGACCATCTCGTTCCTTTATCAAAACAAGCCGTGAAAATATTAAAAGATTTACAGAGATTTTCTGGAGATGGCGAATTTGTTTTTCCAAATGGACGTGACCCTAAAAAACCCATGAGTGAGGCGGCAATTAATGCGGCATTACAAAGAATGGGATACAACACTCAAACTGAAATCACCGGTCATGGTTTTAGAGCTATGGCTAGAACAATTCTTCATGAGCGACTAGAGTTTGATAGAGACATCATTGAGCACCAATTAGCACATAGCGTGCAAGATAGCCTAGGAACAGCATACAATAGAACAAAGTTTATCAAGCAAAGAAAAGAAATGATGCAAATTTGGGCAGACTACATAGACGATATTAAATTAGGTAAATTTTGATATGAAATGCTTAGTATTATTTATATCCATTAATCTATTAACGCTTCTAAGCTATGCAAATGATTGCACATCAAGTTATGATAAAAAAAATAATATTGGATATTATTGTGCAACTTATAAACTTAGTTTTGCATATCGCGAATCCGGAGCTAATGAAATCTGTATGGAAAATGTAAAGAGGGAAGTTGAATCAAGTACTATCGTAATATTTGATGATGAAAGAGTTAAGTTCTCCTGCAAAATGTCTCAACAAGAATTAAATAAAATAATTCAAAAGGAACAAGAAAAAAAGGTACTTCAAGAAAAAGTAGCTAAGGAAAAAGAAGATAAGGAAAGAAGTGATTTAATTAAAAGTGCTAAAGAAAAATGTGCAAATATAGGCTTTGCTGCAAGCACTGAAAAATTTGGTAAATGCGTTTTGGAATTGATTAAATGAAAAAACATTTATTTTTTATATTGATATTCATTTTGAATTTTTTCACTTCTTTTTCTTTTGCGTGTGATTCATGCCCAACGAGCAATGGATTTCCTATTAAAACAGAAAGTATTGAAGAAGCTCAGCAAAGATTAAGACAAGAGCATGAGGTGCTTCAAGGAAAATATAGGAGTGGCAATCACGAACATATGAATTCATACATTGTTCCTGATAGAGGTCCTTCATCAGCTGAAATTGACCAAATTAATTTAGAAGAATTAGCCAAAAGAGAAAAGAGAATTGACAAGATAATCGAGAGAAATACAAAGAGCAATAAAGCATATATTGCAGAGTCAGATAAATTAAAAAAGCTTGCGTCAGAAAAAGAAGTGCATGATAAAAATGATTCAATTAAAAAACTTAAAGAGAAATGTGAGGCACTCGGTTTTGAAATGAATACCCCTAAAAATGGAAAATGCGTTTTAGAATTAATGAAATGAAATATTTATTTTTCTTCCTTCTTTTGATTTCAATGCAACTTTTTGCTGAGGACTTTTCCTCGTTTGAAAAAACTTGCACAGAAATTGGCTTCAAACTAAAAACTTCTGATTACGGAGATTGTGTTTTAGAGCTTCGAAGTCGTGAATTAAAAAAAGTCAATAAATCTAAAATTCAAAAAGCTAATACAGAACACTCAACGCAAGCGAATCAAATTGCCTCACCAAAAACTCGTGAAGTTGGTGATGGAAGTAACAATGATAATATTTGTCAGAAATATGGTTTTAATGTTGGAGATGAAGGTTATAAGAAATGTCGATTAGATTTAGATGTTGCCCAACGGCAAGCCGAAGCTGAAATGGCACAATTTGAGCAACAAAAGAGACAATATGAAGAGCAGAAGAGACAGTATGAAGCTCAACTGCAGGCAGAACATGACAAAAAAGAAATGCAAGCTGGAATGAATTTATTGATGTATGGGCTCGGATTAGCCGGAGGCAGAACGCATAGTGAAGCAGCACCTGCATTATATGGTTTACCAATGTCCCCACGTCAACCAACTTTTCAAAATTATACAATTACCTCGCCAAGAGGCATTACCAATTGTGTATATCAACCCAGAATGAATTTAATGAATTGTAATTAAATCTTGTCAATTGAACTTTACTAGCAATCTTCTGTAAAGCTTACTTGACAAGCAATACATACGATTAAGTCTGCACTAAACTTGTGCAGGTAATTCAATTGACGGACTTCTAGGTCATGGATAATATCATTGCATACCGATGCTTTTCGGTTTTTATGAGATGCAATAATGAAAACAAATGAACTTCCAAATGCTTTAGTTAACTTTGACCAGTTACCTAATAGTGCTTATGTAAGACTTCCTGTAATGACTAATCTCTATGGTGTTTCTGCTACAACAATTTGGCGTTATGTTGGTGAAGGAAAAATTCCTAAAGCGGTTAAATTAACTCCACGGACTACATGTTGGAATGTTGGTGAAATTAGAAAAGCACTTAAAGGAGATATAGAATGAAATTTAAAAGTATTTTTGATAAAACATCTCCAGCTTTTCAATTCTATGCTTCAGATACTATGGCTGATAGAAGATGGAGAACAATGTCCTTGCAAGAGAGAGGATTAAAGATAACTCTCGATTGTGAGTGCTGGGTTAATAAATCAACGCCACGTGACATAGCAACACTTGCAAAGTGTATTGGATACAGTCGCGAGGAAATTGAACATAGCTTAACTGAGCGTGTTATTTCATTTTATGAAGTTAACAATAATGAAATGATAAGCCCAGAGCTTAATGACTATAAAGTTGTTTTAGATGAGAGACGAAAGAAGATGTCAGAAGGAGGTAAAAAAACACAAGCGGCGAAGAAGCATAATAATAATTGCGACACCCCTGAAACTAACCTTGCAAGGTCTGAGAAGAATAGAGAAGAGCAGAATGGAATAGAAATGAATAGAGAAGAACAAGTCTTTATAAAGGGTAAATTATCCTTGGAGGAAATGAAAGAATTTGTAGATGAGATAGAAAATACAGAAATAAATTTTTGATAGCTATAAAAAATTGTCAATCAATGTTTGCGGCAATATAACATCAAGAATCAGAAGGGGTATATATTGTCAAAATGAATTAATCGTAGTTATAAAAGGAAAATAAATGCAATTTTGGTGGGTAAATCAAAATCAGACCTATGAGCATGAGGTAAATGGAGGCTATCTTTGGTCACCTAAAACCTCAGCAAATAATAGAGTTAATCCTTTTTATGACTTTATGACTAAAGTTGAAGTTGGTGATGTCATTTTCTCATTTAAAGATACACTTATCTCTGCTATCGGTATTGCAAGCTCTAAAGCATACTCAAACCCAAAACCAAAAGAATTTGGTGCTACTGGAGAAAATTGGGGTGATGATGGATGGTGTGTCAATGTTGATTATCATGAACTAATAAAACAGATACGCCCTAAAGACAATATGGGTGTTATTTCACCTCTGCTACCAGAGAAATATTCTCCTCTTCAAGAAAATGGCAACGGTAATCAAGGTGTTTATTTAACTTCAGTTCCATTTGAGCTTGCCAAGGTAATTTTAAATTTAATAGGTAAGGAAGCTGAATTAATAGTTGCTAATTTTAGTGCGGAAGAAATTGAAGAAAATAAAGTTTTAGAGATTGAAAAAGAGATTCAACAAAATACCAGTCTTCAATCTACAGAAAAAACACAACTTTCAAAATCTAGAAGAGGACAGGGTATATTTAGAACCAATCTAGAGCGTATTGAGAAGTCATGTCGATTAACAGGATTAGATGCCAAAGAACATCTTGTAGCAAGCCATATTAAGCCTTGGAGAGATTGCACGAATTTTGAGCGTCTAGATGGGTACAACGGTTTATTACTATCACCGCATATAGACAGGTTATTTGATAAAGGGTATATCAGCTTCAATGATAACGGCGACTTGATTGTTTCAAAACTCACTAATCAAGATGTTTTAAAGAAATGGCAGATTGATTCAATCAAGAATATAGGTAGCTTTAATGAGAAACAAAAATCATATCTTCAATATCATCGAGAGCATATATTTAGAGGATAGTTGTGCATTTAATTAGAATGGGCTAGTTTAACGGAGTTATAAAAAAGGAAAATAACTCTATTTTTGTTTAGCCACTGCGATGAGTGGCTTTAGTTTTGTACAAAATCTTTTGATTAAAATGCGTAACTCACACCTGCTGAAAGATTAGAGAAATGTATGGAGTTAGATTGGGTGATTTTTGCTGGGCCGCAACCAACGCCATCATAACAAACAGAAAAATTATAATCAAAATTAACATTACCAAAATCTATATACTCATAGTCAGCTCTTAATGCCCATCTATCATTTAGTTTGTACTCAGATCCAAAACCTAAAACGTATCCTGATTCTCTTTTTTTGTTTGTAACGGTATCGTACAAACTTAACCAGTCATTTAGATATCCACCATACCCAGCGCCTGTATCAGTCAAAGATCTCTTAATTTCGCCAGTTACAGCTCCAGCTTTTAAATACACTAAAGATTTTTCATTAAATATATGTCCTAAACGAACGCTAATAGTTTCATAGTCTCTAATTCTCGTTTTTGTAAAGGTTGCATTAGGGGTATCGGGTTCTCCATTGAGTTTTGTATTCATAACGCCATTTTTAGATTCACTACTTTGTAATGTTCCCCCTAATTCAATACCAATTAAATTATTATCAAACTGCTTGTTATAGCCTAATTTAAGATTACCGCTCCAATTTCTTAAATCTGCACCAATACCATCAGAGATTGTATTGTGAATAGGATAATATTGAGAACTATCACCAGTGCCATCTCCTTCACTCACATGCCCCCATGCTCTTCCAACTGTTGCTGAACCATAAAAACCAGTCCAATCAATCTTATCGTCAGCAAATACTGAGATAGATATTGAACACAAAAGCCCGATTGTTAAAAAGAGTTTTAAAAGTTTTGGATATCTCATCTAAACATTTCCTACAAAGAGCCATTAAAAAACTCATTTACAGGAAGGATGAGGATTAGACTAAAAGGTTAATAATCTTTAGTGCTTGAAGCTGAGGTACAGTGTAACTTACCCATAAGTAAGTTAGGGAAATTAATAAAGAGGTAACTTGAAAAATTACTCCATTTCCCTCTCTCTGCTAAAATACCCCTAATATCTGGAGCAAGACATCAATGCTTACCTGTAAGTTTTTGTGGGTAGTTTTGTGGGTAGAAGGGGTTCTCAAAACCCACAAGATATTGATTAAATTGATCTATTTGGCTTAATTTGATTCCCCCCAGCTCCACCAATTAGTAGTAGCAATAAGAACCAGATGTAGTAAAAAGTACTTGCAAATCAATAAGTTAATCAAATAAGTTCGTATCAACTAAAACCATAACAAACCTTGACATTACCCACTTTTGTGGGTAGTTTTGTGGGTAAATGACTTTAAAGACATTTCTCTACCCATAAAAATTATGCCTAAACTTGCACAACGCTTAACAGACTACGAAATTAAAAGATTAAAACCTGGAGATAAAAAAGGACTCGGAAGAGGTCTTTACATTCTTTGCGATGGGGGTGGGGCTAAAAGTTGGATATACCGATATAAACGTCTTGATGGAAAAGAGACTTCACTATCGATGGGTAAGTATCCAGAAGTCAGCATTAAACTTGCAGAAAAAAGAGCTGCTGAAGCGAATGAATTAATCGAGCAAGGCATTGACCCTAGCAGTGCTAGAAAAGCCTCCCTTGCCTCTAAAAAAGGGCTTCTAGCCAATAGTTTTGAGGTGGTTGCAAGAGAGATGATTGATGCACATTTCAAGTATTTATCACCATCATATAAAGAACGTTCAACCAGACGATTAGAGATTTATATATTCCCTTGGATAGGCTCAAATCCTATTTCTGAAATCACACCGCGAGATTTATTAGAGACCCTTAAACGGATTGAAAATGCACATAAAAGCCCTACAGTTAAAAAAACAAGAGAGGTTGTCAATCTAGTTTTTAAACATGCATTAGTAACCGGTCGCACTATGCATAATCCTTGTGAAGCTACAAAAGGTATCATTAAGATATCGCGACCTAAACATATGGCTGCCCTAACTGAACCTCAAGAGGTGGGGGAGCTTATGAGGGCTATTGATGGCTTTAAAGGAACATTTCAAGTGGCGTGTGCATTAAAAATTGCACCTATGGTTTTTGTGAGACCGTTTGAATTAAGAACAGCACGATGGAAAGATATTAATTTGAAAAATGCAGAATGGTCTTATGTAGTTAGCAAAACTAAAACAGACCATCTCGTTCCTTTATCAAAACAAGCCGTGAAAATATTAAAAGATTTACAGAGATTTTCTGGAGATGGCGAATTTGTTTTTCCAAATGGACGTGACCCTAAAAAACCCATGAGTGAGGCGGCAATTAATGCGGCATTACAAAGAATGGGATACAACACTCAAACTGAAATCACCGGTCATGGTTTTAGAGCTATGGCTAGAACAATTCTTCATGAGCGACTAGAGTTTGATAGAGACATCATTGAGCACCAATTAGCACATAGCGTGCAAGATAGCCTAGGAACAGCATACAATAGAACAAAGTTTATCAAGCAAAGAAAAGAAATGATGCAAATTTGGGCAGACTACATAGACGATATTAAATTAGGTAAATTTTGATATGAAATGCTTAGTATTATTTATATCCATTAATCTATTAACGCTTCTAAGCTATGCAAATGATTGCACATCAAGTTATGATAAAAAAAATAATATTGGATATTATTGTGCAACTTATAAACTTAGTTTTGCATATCGCGAATCCGGAGCTAATGAAATCTGTATGGAAAATGTAAAGAGGGAAGTTGAATCAAGTACTATCGTAATATTTGATGATGAAAGAGTTAAGTTCTCCTGCAAAATGTCTCAACAAGAATTAAATAAAATAATTCAAAAGGAACAAGAAAAAAAGGTACTTCAAGAAAAAGTAGCTAAGGAAAAAGAAGATAAGGAAAGAAGTGATTTAATTAAAAGTGCTAAAGAAAAATGTGCAAATATAGGCTTTGCTGCAAGCACTGAAAAATTTGGTAAATGCGTTTTGGAATTGATTAAATGAAAAAACATTTATTTTTTATATTGATATTCATTTTGAATTTTTTCACTTCTTTTTCTTTTGCGTGTGATTCATGCCCAACGAGCAATGGATTTCCTATTAAAACAGAAAGTATTGAAGAAGCTCAGCAAAGATTAAGACAAGAGCATGAGGTGCTTCAAGGAAAATATAGGAGTGGCAATCACGAACATATGAATTCATACATTGTTCCTGATAGAGGTCCTTCATCAGCTGAAATTGACCAAATTAATTTAGAAGAATTAGCCAAAAGAGAAAAGAGAATTGACAAGATAATCGAGAGAAATACAAAGAGCAATAAAGCATATATTGCAGAGTCAGATAAATTAAAAAAGCTTGCGTCAGAAAAAGAAGTGCATGATAAAAATGATTCAATTAAAAAACTTAAAGAGAAATGTGAGGCACTCGGTTTTGAAATGAATACCCCTAAAAATGGAAAATGCGTTTTAGAATTAATGAAATGAAATATTTATTTTTCTTCCTTCTTTTGATTTCAATGCAACTTTTTGCTGAGGACTTTTCCTCGTTTGAAAAAACTTGCACAGAAATTGGCTTCAAACTAAAAACTTCTGATTACGGAGATTGTGTTTTAGAGCTTCGAAGTCGTGAATTAAAAAAAGTCAATAAATCTAAAATTCAAAAAGCTAATACAGAACACTCAACGCAAGCGAATCAAATTGCCTCACCAAAAACTCGTGAAGTTGGTGATGGAAGTAACAATGATAATATTTGTCAGAAATATGGTTTTAATGTTGGAGATGAAGGTTATAAGAAATGTCGATTAGATTTAGATGTTGCCCAACGGCAAGCCGAAGCTGAAATGGCACAATTTGAGCAACAAAAGAGACAATATGAAGAGCAGAAGAGACAGTATGAAGCTCAACTGCAGGCAGAACATGACAAAAAAGAAATGCAAGCTGGAATGAATTTATTGATGTATGGGCTCGGATTAGCCGGAGGCAGAACGCATAGTGAAGCAGCACCTGCATTATATGGTTTACCAATGTCCCCACGTCAACCAACTTTTCAAAATTATACAATTACCTCGCCAAGAGGCATTACCAATTGTGTATATCAACCCAGAATGAATTTAATGAATTGTAATTAAATCTTGTCAATTGAACTTTACTAGCAATCTTCTGTAAAGCTTACTTGACAAGCAATACATACGATTAAGTCTGCACTAAACTTGTGCAGGTAATTCAATTGACGGACTTCTAGGTCATGGATAATATCATTGCATACCGATGCTTTTCGGTTTTTATGAGATGCAATAATGAAAACAAATGAACTTCCAAATGCTTTAGTTAACTTTGACCAGTTACCTAATAGTGCTTATGTAAGACTTCCTGTAATGACTAATCTCTATGGTGTTTCTGCTACAACAATTTGGCGTTATGTTGGTGAAGGAAAAATTCCTAAAGCGGTTAAATTAACTCCACGGACTACATGTTGGAATGTTGGTGAAATTAGAAAAGCACTTAAAGGAGATATAGAATGAAATTTAAAAGTATTTTTGATAAAACATCTCCAGCTTTTCAATTCTATGCTTCAGATACTATGGCTGATAGAAGATGGAGAACAATGTCCTTGCAAGAGAGAGGATTAAAGATAACTCTCGATTGTGAGTGCTGGGTTAATAAATCAACGCCACGTGACATAGCAACACTTGCAAAGTGTATTGGATACAGTCGCGAGGAAATTGAACATAGCTTAACTGAGCGTGTTATTTCATTTTATGAAGTTAACAATAATGAAATGATAAGCCCAGAGCTTAATGACTATAAAGTTGTTTTAGATGAGAGACGAAAGAAGATGTCAGAAGGAGGTAAAAAAACACAAGCGGCGAAGAAGCATAATAATAATTGCGACACCCCTGAAACTAACCTTGCAAGGTCTGAGAAGAATAGAGAAGAGCAGAATGGAATAGAAATGAATAGAGAAGAACAAGTCTTTATAAAGGGTAAATTATCCTTGGAGGAAATGAAAGAATTTGTAGATGAGATAGAAAATACAGAAATAAATTTTTGATAGCTATAAAAAATTGTCAATCAATGTTTGCGGCAATATAACATCAAGAATCAGAAGGGGTATATATTGTCAAAATGAATTAATCGTAGTTATAAAAGGAAAATAAATGCAATTTTGGTGGGTAAATCAAAATCAGACCTATGAGCATGAGGTAAATGGAGGCTATCTTTGGTCACCTAAAACCTCAGCAAATAATAGAGTTAATCCTTTTTATGACTTTATGACTAAAGTTGAAGTTGGTGATGTCATTTTCTCATTTAAAGATACACTTATCTCTGCTATCGGTATTGCAAGCTCTAAAGCATACTCAAACCCAAAACCAAAAGAATTTGGTGCTACTGGAGAAAATTGGGGTGATGATGGATGGTGTGTCAATGTTGATTATCATGAACTAATAAAACAGATACGCCCTAAAGACAATATGGGTGTTATTTCACCTCTGCTACCAGAGAAATATTCTCCTCTTCAAGAAAATGGCAACGGTAATCAAGGTGTTTATTTAACTTCAGTTCCATTTGAGCTTGCCAAGGTAATTTTAAATTTAATAGGTAAGGAAGCTGAATTAATAGTTGCTAATTTTAGTGCGGAAGAAATTGAAGAAAATAAAGTTTTAGAGATTGAAAAAGAGATTCAACAAAATACCAGTCTTCAATCTACAGAAAAAACACAACTTTCAAAATCTAGAAGAGGACAGGGTATATTTAGAACCAATCTAGAGCGTATTGAGAAGTCATGTCGATTAACAGGATTAGATGCCAAAGAACATCTTGTAGCAAGCCATATTAAGCCTTGGAGAGATTGCACGAATTTTGAGCGTCTAGATGGGTACAACGGTTTATTACTATCACCGCATATAGACAGGTTATTTGATAAAGGGTATATCAGCTTCAATGATAACGGCGACTTGATTGTTTCAAAACTCACTAATCAAGATGTTTTAAAGAAATGGCAGATTGATTCAATCAAGAATATAGGTAGCTTTAATGAGAAACAAAAATCATATCTTCAATATCATCGAGAGCATATATTTAGAGGATAGTTGTGCATTTAATTAGAATGGGCTAGTTTAACGGAGTTATAAAAAAGGAAAATAACTCTATTTTTGTTTAGCCACTGCGATGAGTGGCTTTAGTTTTGTACAAAATCTTTTGATTAAAATGCGTAACTCACACCTGCTGAAAGATTAGAGAAATGTATGGAGTTAGATTGGGTGATTTTTGCTGGGCCGCAACCAACGCCATCATAACAAACAGAAAAATTATAATCAAAATTAACATTACCAAAATCTATATACTCATAGTCAGCTCTTAATGCCCATCTATCATTTAGTTTGTACTCAGATCCAAAACCTAAAACGTATCCTGATTCTCTTTTTTTGTTTGTAACGGTATCGTACAAACTTAACCAGTCATTTAGATATCCACCATACCCAGCGCCTGTATCAGTCAAAGATCTCTTAATTTCGCCAGTTACAGCTCCAGCTTTTAAATACACTAAAGATTTTTCATTAAATATATGTCCTAAACGAACGCTAATAGTTTCATAGTCTCTAATTCTCGTTTTTGTAAAGGTTGCATTAGGGGTATCGGGTTCTCCATTGAGTTTTGTATTCATAACGCCATTTTTAGATTCACTACTTTGTAATGTTCCCCCTAATTCAATACCAATTAAATTATTATCAAACTGCTTGTTATAGCCTAATTTAAGATTACCGCTCCAATTTCTTAAATCTGCACCAATACCATCAGAGATTGTATTGTGAATAGGATAATATTGAGAACTATCACCAGTGCCATCTCCTTCACTCACATGCCCCCATGCTCTTCCAACTGTTGCTGAACCATAAAAACCAGTCCAATCAATCTTATCGTCAGCAAATACTGAGATAGATATTGAACACAAAAGCCCGATTGTTAAAAAGAGTTTTAAAAGTTTTGGATATCTCATCTAAACATTTCCTACAAAGAGCCATTAAAAAACTCATTTACAGGAAGGATGAGGATTAGACTAAAAGGTTAATAATCTTTAGTGCTTGAAGCTGAGGTACAGTGTAACTTACCCATAAGTAAGTTAGGGAAATTAATAAAGAGGTAACTTGAAAAATTACTCCATTTCCCTCTCTCTGCTAAAATACCCCTAATATCTGGAGCAAGACATCAATGCTTACCTGTAAGTTTTTGTGGGTAGTTTTGTGGGTAGAAGGGGTTCTCAAAACCCACAAGATATTGATTAAATTGATCTATTTGGCTTAATTTGATTCCCCCCAGCTCCACCACACCTTAGTTAGAGTAAGAAGCCACCGAGAGGTGGTTTTTTTATATCTTAAAATCCAATCATGTAATTGAAGTAGGCGGTTGCACTGCCTGTCGATTGGAATTGTGTTTATTGTGGTTGATGCGCGTTGTGTTTTTGTCTAGCCATAAAAAGCACCAAAGGAATTGCAGTTCATGGCGCCTAATTATCTATCGCTAGAAAAACCTCAAAAACTCCCATCCCGCCTCTCGTCTGCTAGAATGCTCTAAACATTGAGAGCAAAGCACCAAAACCTATCTGAAAGTTTTTTTTGGATAAAGGTGTGGGTAAAGAAGATTACCCAAAACATATCTGATTGCCTAAATTTGGGAGAATAAAAAAGTCCCACTTATGCAGTCTCATCAAAGATACTTTAGTAATTTATATTTTATTAGCCGAGATTAGTAATGAATTGGTGAGTATTTTACGTTAATTTAAAAATATGACAAAAATTTTACTAAATTCGTTATTTCTTTTTCTTTTTCTGGTCTCTATTACCTCTGTTGGTGATTTTTTTAAAAATTTTTTGTTACGAAAAAATGACAATCAATTCTTATTGTCATTTTCACTAGGCTTCATTTTTTTTCTTTTAATATTTTTTTTATTGTATTTGATATCCTTTAATGCGCTAGCCTCAAAATACCTTTCTCTTTTCGCAATTTTTTTTGCAGCAATTTATTTACCTAAGAAAAAAATAAATTTTAGCCTTAAAACTTCAATTTTATTTTTTTTAGGGATTTTATTTTTTTCATTATTTAATTTTGTAGTTTGGAAGCCAAATAATTTAGATATTTTTAATGTATATGCTTCCTTTGGATCTTTGCATCTCAATTTATACAGCGGCATCTATGAATACATAAGAACCTGTAATATTTTGCCATTTATTAATCAAGATTACTCTAATTCTCTACTTAATTACTTACTTAATTTTTTCAATCTTGAAAACATATATTCTTTTAATTTAACATTAAGTTTTTTTCAGGTGATATTTGTTTTGGCCATATATGAATTTTTATCATTCTTAAAAGTCAAACATAAAATTTTGCCTACATTTATTTTTATGCTATCTGCAACCTCCATTTCCCTATCTTTTTTTGTGATTAATGACTCAGGTTTCCCTTTTATTTCTATCGGTTATTCGAGTATTTATCTCGGTTTAATTCTAAGCTTGTGCTTAATCTATCTTGGTTCTATTGAGCAGTATATAAATAGAATATTATTAAAAATAACGGAAGTGCTGTTACTTCTATTTTTATTTATAATTACTCCGCATTTTTTCATACTAATTTTTGCTTCATACATTCTTTCCAAAAAGATTAATTTTTATCAAATTTTAATTTTACTAACATTACTTTTATTTTATTCATCATTAATTGGAGGGATGTTTTCTTTTCAAATATTTAAGGAGTTTAATCACATTCCTGGAGTTAAAAGTTTTTCGATTGATAAGTCAATTAATTTTGTGCCTTTTATACCCTTCAAAATTTATGCCCAAGGAGATACTTTTGATCAGGATCTTTTAGCTCTTTTGAATAAGGCTTATTTTAATAAAATTTACTATGGAAATTTTATTTTTGAGAATTTTTTAATTGGAATAAAATTATTTCTTATATCAATTTGGGTTTTAATGTACCCCTATTTGGCAGTTTTTGTAGGTTATTTTAAATACAGATTACATTTAAATAAATTCTTTATTAAAAGTGCCTTGATTTGCATCATATTAGGTTTCTTATTTTCCTTTCCCTTCCAGATTCATGGCTTTAAATGGGAACTTTCTCGTTTTAATCTCTTGGGCACGATGTTTGGCCTTTTAACTTTAATATTTTTTATTAATAAGGTATCTTCTTCAAGGACAAAATATGTTTTATTTTTAATTCTAATTTTACCGTATCTCT
>Ga0209355_1001289_pt1 | contig 14291 bp, 13 predicted proteins | sample LauGreSBDMM110SN_3_FD_187563 | JGI IMG/M metagenome (GOLD analysis project Ga0209355, IMG submission 187563) | Freshwater lake microbial communities from Lake Michigan, USA - Sp13.BD.MM110.SN (SPAdes) (version 2) | ecosystem: Environmental > Aquatic > Freshwater > Lake | place: Lake Michigan...
GGTATAGTAGCTTGCACCTATAACAACTACAATAAACCCTAAAACATGCGATGTAGGTAAATGATCTTGACTAACTTCATCTATTGTTGGAATAAAATAATCAAGCCCATAACCATCATCTCTTATACCAAGAGGAGCAACGGTATCTATACTTCGTTGTGTAATATGGAGATTAGGCATTACATCAATTTTTAATTTAGTAAGTAAAAATTTTTGTACGCTAAGTTTATTAATGGTAAACGTTTCTTTTTTTAAGGCTCGTTTTATTTTATTACTTCTAAAATTATTATGTAAGTCTATAACATAATCATACTCCTCTTTTTTGAATAAGTCAATCAACTCATTTAAATTATCCTCTAAATAATAAAACTTATCTATATAAGGATTATGCTGTGTTACTATTTTAAAAGTTTTTTTAGTAAGAAAATGAACAGTTGCATTGGGCACTTGTTTTTTAACACAACGAAGTACTGGGCTTGCCAACACTATATCTCCTATAGAAGAAAAACGAATGATTAGAAATTTCATTACACAAATTAAAACGAATTAAACTAATTAATCTTCAACATAGTTTAAATCCTTATGAAAAGTTTCTTCGGTAAAGATTGCAGCAAGCACTGTAACCAACATAATAATAATTGCTGTTATCCATCCACCGGTAACATAATCAGTTACGCCTCTAAATAATTTAAACATAGGCAGAATCATAATGGTTAACATCCCCCTAACCATATTAGGAATAGTGGTGGCTGCGGTTGCCCTAATATTTGTACCAAACTGCTCGGCACCCATAGTTACAAATATTGCCCAAAAGCCAGTACCAAAACCTAATCCAGCACAAATCCAATACATTCTATTTGCACTACCATTCCATTGGGTAGTAAAAAATAACACCATAAAAATGGCTGTGATAAAATAAAAAAGATACAACGCTTTTTTGCGGCTCTTAAATTTTTGGCTAATAAAACCTATTAACACATCGCCAATAGAAATGGCAGCATATGCATACATAATTGCTTTACCTGGATCTATCTTTTCAACTATGCCCATTTGCTGTCCAAATTCGCTACTAAACGAAACCAATACGCCTATTACAAACCAAGTAGGTAGACCAATTAAAATACTGCACACATATTTTTTTAGTCTTTTTTTAGTGTTAAAAAGCATAAAGAAATTTCCACGCTGCACATTTGTCTTTTTTAAATCATTAAACATTCCCGATTCAAAAACAGAAATACGTAATACCAATAAAAGCATTCCTAAGCCGCCACCAATAAAATAGCAAGTTCGCCAATCAAAATTTTGTTTCATAACAAATGCAACCACTGCACCAGTTAAGCCTATCCCTGCAACAAGCGATGTTGCAATGCCTCTTTTGTTTTTGGGTGTAAGCTCCGATACTAATGTAATACCAGCGCCTAGTTCACCAGCTAGCCCTATACCTGCAATAAAACGAACTAATTTAAATTGATCTGCTGTTTGAATAAACCCATTTGCAATATTTGCTAAAGAGTATAAAATTATTGAACCAAACAAAACACTGAGTCTACCTTTTTTATCCCCCATTACACCCCAAATAATTCCTCCAATTAGTAAACCAAACATTTGCCACATAATAATACTTTCGCCCTGCGATAATCTTTGTTGCTCACTAAGCCCTAAGGATGTTAAGCTTTCGACCCTTGTAATACTAAAAAGTAATAAATCGTAAATATCTACAAAATAGCCTAAGGCAGCTACAATAACGGCTGTAGTAAAAAGTGAGTGAGGTTTAGTTACCTGCATTTTTCTTCTTTTCTCTTTTGGCTTGTATCATTTTATAAATAATTGGCAAGGTAGATACCAATACAATTACAATAACAATAAGCTCTAACTTAGTTTGTAAAATAGGGAAAGCCTTATTTAAAAAATAACCTGCACATACCATAGTTATTACCCATGCAAAACAACCAACTACATTATAAAAAAAATATTTCTTTTTATCCATTTCTACAATACCTGCAACAATTGGCGCAAACGTTCTTATAAAGGGAACAAACCTAGCTACAATTACTGCAAAACCACCATTTTTGTCGTAAAAATCTTTTGCTTGATGTAAAAATTTTTGTTTGAAAAAGAAGGTATCTTTTCTATTGTATAGCGCTGGTCCACTTTTTCTGCCAAACCAATAGCCTACTGTATTTCCTAAAATACCAGCAATAGATATTAAAGCAATTAACACCACTAAATCTAAATAAGGATTTTGTATTCCTCCTAGTCCTATTACATTTAAAAACTGATGTGCTAAACCAGGCACAACAGTTTTATCTGCTTGTGTAATTTCGTGTGCGTAAATACCTGTAACAAACAACAACGAATCGCCTGGTAAAAAAAAGCCAGCAAACAAACCCGTTTCGGCAAATACTACAAACAACACTAACCATAAGCCTCCATTGGCAATATACCATTGCGGCTGTAAAAGTTGTGTCCAATGAAAATCTAAAAAAATAAAATCTAACATGAAAATAATTTATTGTTTAAGGTGTTTCTAACTGCCCCTCCCACTTACTAACAGCAGCAGTTGCTAAAGCGTTTCCTAATACGTTTGTCATGGTTCGACCCATATCGCAAAAAACATCTATTGCTAAAATTAATCCAACGCCTTCTGGCGGTATGCCAAACATGGCACCTGTAGCCAATACTACAACTAACGAAGCCCTTGGTACGCCTGCAATTCCCTTACTGGTTACTAAAAATACTAACAGCATAATTATTTGCTGGCCAACATCTCCAGTAATTGCAGTAACACCAAATGCTTGTGCTATAAACATACTTGCAAAGGTCATATACATCATACTACCATCTAAATTAAACGAATAACCTAGTGGCAATACAAAGCTTACAATTTTATTATTACAGCCAAAGCGTTCCATTTCTTCGACCAATTTTGGATAAACGGCTTCGCTACTTGCGGTGCTAAACGCAATACTCATGGGAGATGAAATTCGTCTTAACAAAACAGGTAACCTATTTTTTAAAATTAAATAACCAACCGTTAATAATATACCCCAAAGAATGGCTAACCCAAAATAAAATTCGCCAATATATTTACCAAAAGTTACTAAAATACCTAAACCATTTTTTGAAATAGCTGCAGCCATTGCACCAAAAACCCCAAGCGGTGCTAAGTACATTACATAAGTTACCATTTTTAATACCACATGAGCTAAAGAATCTAACGCATTAATAATGGGTTCCCCTTTTTTACCAATGGCAGTTAATGCTATACCAAAAAAGACGGAAAATACGACTAGCTGTAAAATTTCATTTGTTGCCATAGCTTCTACCACACTACGTGGTACCACATGCTCAACAAATTTTGCTAATGAAAAGCCTTTCGATTTTTCCATTAAATCGCTAACTGCAGCCATATCTGTATTACTAATATTTGCACCAACACCAGGCTCAAAAATATTTACTAATATTAACCCAAGCCCCAACGAAATTAATGATGCCGTTATAAACCAAAGCATAGCTTTACCTCCTACTCTTCCCACCGTTTTCATATCACCTAACTTAGCAATACCAACAACCAATGTGGCAAATACTATGGGTGCTATTATCATTTGCACCATACGTAAAAAAATAGTAGTAAGTAGTTTTGCATTATCTGCAAATACTTTTCTGCTTTCGGGTGGGTAATTATTATGTACTAAATAACCTACTATAATACCTAAAACCATAGCTATTAAAATGTACCAAGTAAGTTTACTTTTTTTTGTTGGTTGTTGAGTTACTTCCATATGCAAAATGTTGATTGTGCAATATAATACTAATTCAACCTTTAGCAGTAAACGCTAAAATTTTATAGATGGTGGTGTTTTTTAAAAATTAATTATGTACTTTGCCATAATCAATTAAAAAAATCAAAACTAACTGTATGAGTTTATTTGTAAAAAAACCTTTAAGCCAAATAATGGCACAGGCCGAGGGTGGAGAAAATGGCCTTAAACGTACATTAGGTGCAGCTAACCTTATTGCACTAGGTATAGGTGCAATTATTGGAGCCGGGCTTTTTGTAAGAACCGCTGCTGCTGCTGGGCAGGCAGCTGGACCGGGTGTTACTTTATCGTTTATTATTGCAGCAGTTGGCTGTGCTTTTGCTGGTTTATGTTATGCAGAGTTTGCATCAATGATTCCAGTAGCTGGTAGTGCTTATACTTACAGTTACACTACCATGGGAGAACTAGTAGCCTGGATAATTGGATGGGCGCTAATTATGGAGTACGCATTAGGTGCCGCTACTGTTTCTATTGCCTGGAGTGAATACTTGAATAAACTCTTTGGTGGCCAAATACCATATGAGTGGTGCCATTCGCCGTTTGAGAGTTTTACAGATGCTCTAGGTGTTCATCATTCCGGTATTATGAATGCTCCGGCTTTGATAATTCTGTTACTTCTTACGCTTTTACTCATAAAGGGCTCACAGGAATCTGCCATGGTCAATATGATTATAGTGTTTGTTAAAGTAGCCATTGTAATTCTTTTCATATTTATTGGTTGGCAATTTATTGACTCAGCCAATCATACCCCATACCTAATTCCAGAAAACACTCCCGCCGTTACCGATAGTGCCGGCAAAGTAATCGCTGATTATAGCGGATGGAATAAACATGGATGGGGTGGTGTATTAGGTGGAGCGGCTATCGTATTTTTTGCCTTCATTGGTTTTGATGCTGTAAGTACAGCCGCACAGGAAGCAAAAAATCCAAAAAGGGATATGCCAATTGGTATTCTGGGATCGCTTGCAATTTGTACAATACTTTATATACTCTTTGGCCATGTGTTAACAGGGGTTGCCAATTGGAAGGATTTTGTTGATCCTGAAAAAGGCCGTGAAGCTTCCGTTGCATATGCCATTTCTACTTACATGACTGGTTATAGCTGGCTGGCTACTGCAGTTACCATAGCCATTCTTGCAGGTTTTTCTTCTGTGATATTGGTGATGCTTATGGGGCAAAGCCGTATATTTTACACCATGAGCAATGATGGTTTGATACCAAAAGCTTTTGGACAGCTCCATCCTAAATACAGAACTCCTTTTAAAGCCAATTGGATACTATTCATTTTTGTAGGCTTGTTTGCCGCATTTGTTCCTGGTAATATTGCAGGTGACCTAACCTCCTTTGGAACCTTGTTTGCATTTGTATTGGTAAGTGCAGGTATATGGATACTTAGGGTTAAGGAACCGAATATCGAACGTCCTTTTAAAGCCCCTATTTATCCAGTAGTATCTTCTTTAGGGGTTCTTATTTGTACAGCCATGATAATAGGGCTTGATGCACAAACTTTAAAAGTTGCATTTGGCTGGATGGCTGTTGGCCTGATTGTTTACTTTTTGTACAGTAAAAATCACAGTAAACTCCGTAATCCGGATAAGAGCTGATTATTATAATTTTTAAAACAAAAAGCCCCGAAAGATTTTTGGGGCTTTTTGTTTTATTTAATCTCAATTTCATCTACAAAAATATGGCTTTGCCCTCCTGCCCCTAAATGCCAAATAGGCAATGTGCCATATTGCTTTGCACTTACTTTTATGTAGTTAATTTTTTGTTTTTTAAAGAGGGCATTAACTTTTTTAAGCGTTACACTATTATCTTGCTCTTGTAAATTAGTAGTTGCAAAAAATACTTGTTGATATTTTTTCCCATCCATAGATGTTTGTATCGTTATTTCTTTAGGATAAATGATCCAAGCACCGGCATCTTGCAAAAAATTAATAGCTACAGATGAAACTGTTGTTGATTTTTTTAAATCAATTATAGCAACCATATCCGTATTTTGATAGCCTTGCCAGTTGCCTTTACGCCAGTTGATGTTGCCGTAAATGCCATCTAGTAAAGCATTTGGACCGCCACCATCGTACTGTGGCTCATACGGTGTTAGTAATTTTATAGCATATTCATTTTCCCTTTTTTTATACGATGCCGTAGTTACAAAACTTTGCTTACCCTTATTATCTATAGCAATTGCCTTAACAATAGTTGACTTTTTTATACTAAATGGGCTGTTGTATTTACTGCTTTTACTAGTAGGCTCGGTTCCATCGGTTGTATAAAATATAGTTGTATTATTTTGGTTTGATAGTATGCTTATTATTTTAGAGTTATCAAAGGCCTTATCTCCCCCTTTTATAATTGGATTTAGTACAATTAAACTATCAAAAACTTGATAAGGAATGTTAGTACTAAATACTTCCATTGAAGGTTTACTACCCATTTCAAAAATAAGTTTGCCCCCATTTAAAAGAGCATTATTATCTAAGGATGTTACGGGAACTAAACTATTTATTTCAGTTAAACTTGCATCAAAAAAACGAGTGCCTTGTACATAAAAATTTGTATTATTTAACCCTGCACTTTCTATTTCATATTTTTTTCCACTTTCTAAATTAATAGTTGCTTTGCTAAAACTGGGTGTACCAAAAACAAGATCAGTACTACCTGGCAATACAGGGTAAAAGCCTAATGCACTTAATACATACCAAGCACTCATTTGCCCACAATCTTCGTTACCAATTAATCCATCAGGATTGTTTTTATAAAACTCATTTTTAATTTTATTTACATACTGCTGTGTTTTGTATGCCGCATCTGCAAAAGAATATAGGTATGCTATGTGGTGGCTAGGTTCGTTACCATGTGCATACTGCCCTATCAATCCGGTTATATCACTTTGTTCTCTTCCGGTTGTTTGTTGTGGTGCGGTAAATAAAGCATCTAATTTTTTTTCTAAATTTTTCTTCCCTCCAATGGTGTTTATATAGGTACCAATATCGTGAGGCATGTAAAAAGAATATTGCCAACTGTTTGCTTCGGTAAAATTATTATTTACTTCACGTGGTTCAAATGGGCTAACCCAATCGCCATTTTTACGAGGCCTCATAAAACCTGTACTATTATCAAAAATATTTTTCCAGTATTGGCTTCGTTTAATATACGTTGCATAATCGGTTGTTGCACCAATTGCTTTTGCATAGGTTGCAATACACCAATCATCGTAAGCATATTCTAAAAGCTTACTTACGCTTTCGCTTTCATCATCCATTTCTAACACCCCTTTTTTCATTAATGCATCTAAGCCTAAATGATTCCAAGTAGCACTTTTTTTCATTGCCTCTAATGCAAGGTTTTCATCAAAGCCTCTAATCCCTTTTGCATAAGCATCTGCAATTACCGAAACACTGTGATAGCCTATCATACAATCTGTTTCGTTACTGGTCAATTCCCAAACCGGCAGTCTGCCTCCTTGTTGATAGTGTACCAAAAATGTTTTTATATAATCTAAACTTCGTTGTCTATCAATAATATTATATAAAGGGTGCGTAGCTCTATAGGTATCCCATAATGAAAAAACCGAGTAGTACGTAAAGCCTTCTGCCTTATGAATAGTATTATCCATTCCACGGTATTGCCCATCAACATCCATATTAATATTGGGTACAATTTGGGTATGATATAATGCTGTGTAAAAAATATTCAACTTATTTACGTCAGTACTTTCTACTTCAATTTTACTTAGTTCGGCATTCCATTTTTGTTGTGCTTGTTGTTTTATTTTTTCAAAATCCCAATTTGGTATTTCGGTTTCTAAATTTCTTTTTGCACCCTCTACACTTACTGGCGAAATAGCCACTTTTGCAAAAACCGTTTTATCCTTCGTTAAATCAAAATTGAAAAAGGCTTTTAAATTTTTTGCATTATTATTTCTAGTTCCGTTTAAGGTATCATTTATCCAAACACCATAGTTACTAAATGGCTTACTAAACTTTAGTACAAAAAATACATACTGATTAGTTGCCCATGCTTTACTACGCCTTAACCCACTAATGGTTACACTATCTTCAATTTTTAAAGATGACTCTATTACAAGGTCTCTATGCTTTAAATCAATAATAACGTTTCCTGTATTTTCACTAAACATATATTTGTGAAAACCCACTCGTTCAGTAGCTGTTAGCTGTACATCTATTTTATCATCTTGCAAAAAAACTTGATAAAATCCTGCACTTGCTTTTTCGTTTTGATGAGAAAAAAGTGAACCATATATTTTATTATCTGCAGATTTAGTTGAAGTAGGCATTAATAAAACATCGCCATAATCGCTAACACCTGTACCGCTTAAATGAGTATGTGTAAAACCATAAATAAAATTATCGGTGTAATGATAACCGCCGCAGCCATCCCAACCATCAAGCCTAGTATCGGGACTAAGTTGCACCATACCATGTGGTACGGTTGCACCTGGGTAGGTATGGCCATGGCCGCCAGTACCAATAAACGGATTTACATATTGGCTATAATTTTTTTGAGCGGTTAAGGAATAATTTAAAAAGAGTAGAATACCAATTGCGGTAAGTTTACGTAGCATCGTTTTTATTTACAAGGTAATAAAAAACCGCCTCAAAAATTGAGGCGGTACTATTTTACTTTTTGTTTTATTAAATTTAAAACGGCAAATCATCTGCAACGGATGTAGCAACAGGAGCTACGGGTGTACCAGCGTTACTTACATTACCTTGTACTGCACCTTGGTGCTCGGTAGGATGTTGGCTTTCTTTGTTATTACCTCCTAATAACTGAATATTTAAAACCCTCATACGTAAGGTTGCAGCAGCCTGCCCTTCTTTATTTGTATACGCATCAGCCTCGGGTGAGCCTTCGGCGTATACTGTAGTGCCTTTAGTTAAATACGGTACTATGGCAGTTTTATCTGTCCAATAAGCACAATTAACCCAAGTGGTTCTTTCTTTTAAATTGCCCTGAGCATCTTTATACTTTTCTGAGTGGGCAACATTAAAATTGATAACGGTTTTACCATTAACTTCTTTTTGAATGCAATCTGCTCCCAAATTGCCAATAACCTGTAACTTAATCATAATGTGTGTGTTTTTTAATTATTAATCGATGTATCTAAATGTAAATTATGAAAATTACTTTTTATAGTGATAGATTTTTGCAACAGATTGCACAGATGAACACAAATAAAATCAATTTGTGAAAATTTGTGCAACCTGCCTCTCGGCAGACAGGTCTGTGGCTAAACCTTAATTCATTTTTTTCTTTAAAGAGCTTACTTGTGTTTGCAATGTATTTACCATGTTAGCTAACGAATCCATATCCCAACGTTGTTGTTGGGTAACTTTACTTATTACAGATTGTGCCTGCCATAGCTCTACGATATCTTCTACATTAACCATATAGGGTTGATATTGTGGATTATCGCTAACCAAAGAAATTTTATTTTTAGTTTTATTATTTTTTACAACGCGTTTATATACTATTCCTTCGTTACGGCTTACTACTATATAAGGCATATTATTTTTTACATCATCAATAGCTTCAATTTTTTCGCCAACAATTATACTGCCACTAGGTGTAGGTAGCATACTATCGCCAATAATTTCAAATGCTCTATAATGGCCACCACTAAGCATTGGCAATGTAAAGGTATTCAACTCATCAATAAACTCATTATCGGCATAGCCAGCTAAATAACCAGCAGCTGCTTTAATGGGTACAAAATGAATTAAATTTCTATCGGCACTCATCATTTTTTGCTGCCTACGCTTTGCCAAATAATTACCACCAGTATCGGTTAAATCTTTAAGCAAAAGTTCATCTAAACTTAGCTTAAACATTTCGCCTACAATTTCCAATACTTCAATTCTTGGATCGGCTCTTTCTTCTTCATAAGCTCCAATTAAAGATCTCTTTATGTTTAGCTTATGAGCAAATTCTTCTTGTGTCCATCCACGTAGTTTACGTAAATATTTTAAGTTTTGACCTGCTGTTGACATGATGGAACTAATTTGATTAGCACAAATATACTAATATTTTTAGTTTTACCAAATTTATTTTTCTAAATTTTAATATATTTTAGAAAATGATCTTATTTGTGCTTTTGTTACAATTAAAAATATTTCACCCTTAATAAAATTAAATTGTAGTATACAAACTAAATTGCATTAACAACTTACTGTCTACTGACCTTTAACTACTATCCACCAACTTTTCCCCAACTTACCTTATTTTTGTAGCAAACTAGTTTTATATGAACCATGTTCTATTAACACATAATATTTTACGTTGGGCTGTTTTACTTTTTGGCTTGTGGACGTTACTAAATGCATTAACCGGAGTGTTGAGCAAACGGAGTTATACTGGTACAGATAATAAGGTAAATCTGTTTTTTATGATTAGCTGCGATATTCAGTTATTACTTGGCCTTATATTATATTTTAATAATGGCTGGTTTGATATGCTTAAAACAAACGCTAAAGAAGTAATGAAAGATGGCACTACCCGATTTTTTGCATTAGAGCATTTTTTAATGATGGTTATTGCATGGTTGCTTGTACATGTTGGAAGAAGTATGGTAAAACGTGCCGATACCGATACTAAAAAACATAGAAAAAGTTTACTATTTTTTGGATTAGCTATTGTACTTATTTTAGCTATGATACCTTGGCCATTTAGGCAAATGGGTATTGCAAGAGAATGGTTTCCTAAGTTTTAATAGTACATTTTTTATGATGCTGAAAAAAAATAATAAACCAACCATTTTAATTACAAATGATGATGGTATTACTGCACCAGGCATTCGTTGTTTGGTAGAGGCAGTAAAAGATTTAGGAAATATTATTGTGGTAGCACCCGATAAGCCGCAAAGTGGAATGGGGCATGCTATAACTATAGGGCAACCCCTACGTTTAAATCAAGTTCAAATTTTTGATGGCGTTGAATGTTGGCAAACGAGTGGTACACCCGTTGACTGTGTTAAACTAGCAGTAGATAAAGTGCTGCACCGTAAACCCGATTTGTGCCTTAGTGGCATTAATCATGGGGCAAACCATTCTATTAACGTAATTTATAGTGGTACCATGAGTGCTGCAATGGAAGCTGCTATTGAAAGTATACCTAGTATTGGATTTTCTTTATTAGACTATAGTTTTGAAGCCGATTTTAGCGAAGCAAAAAAATATGTATACGATATTGCTAATTGGGTAATAGAAAATAACAAAGAAAAGCGTTTATTGCTTAACGTTAATATTCCAAAAAAATCGAACAAAAAAATAAAAGGAATAAAAGTGTGCCGACAAGCAGATGCTAAGTATAAAGAAGATTTTAATGAACGTAAAGACCCACATGGCAAAAATTATTATTGGCTTACCGGTGAGTTTTTAAATAATGATAAAGCCAAGGATACCGATGTGTGGGCTTTAAACAATAATTATGTAAGTATTGTACCTGTTCAATTCGACTTTACAAATTATGCAATGAAAAAGAAATTAGAAAAAAAATCGTTTAAATGATATTAAAAAGAGATACTATTAGTTTAGGATTGGTGCTAGGTTTTTTTGGACCGCTACTAGGGCTTGTAATTTATAAATTTACAAAGTTTAGCTACCACTCTTTTAAAGCAATGATAACTTATATGGTAAAAGAAAGTGGGCATGGCGCATTAAGCGTTGCTCTCACTTTAGCTTTATTTGTAAACGCTGTACTATTTACCATCTACCTAAATACACGAAAAGATAAAACGGCAAAAGGGATATTTTTAGTAACCCTTGTTTACGGTGTAGTTGTGTTGTTTTTAAAATTATTTTAAGATATACGTGAAAAAAAGCTCCCACAGATGACGCATAAAAAAATACATTAGTAAAAATTTGTTTAATTAGTGGCAACAAGAAAATACGCAGTAGTTATTATTTCAGTTTCATCAAATGATTAATTCATCCTCTTCTAAAAAATTATACATTATTGCTGGCGAAGCCAGTGGCGATTTGCATGGAAGCAACTTGATTAAACAGCTGAAAAATATTGATAGCGCTATTGATATTAGATGCTGGGGAGGAGATAAAATGCAAGCCGAAGGTGCTACACTCGTAAAGCATTTCAAAGAGTTGGCCTTTATGGGTTTTATTGAGGTTGTTAAAAACCTACCCACCATTTTAAAAAATATTAGCTTTTGTAAAGAAGATATTTTGGCCTACAAACCAAATGCTATTATACTAATTGACTACCCTGGCTTTAATTTACGTATTGCAAAATGGGCAAAGCAGCAAGGCATTAAGGTTATTTATTACATTTCGCCACAGGTATGGGCTTGGAAGGAGAATAGAGTAAAGCTAATGAAGCAATGCATTGATAAAATGATTTGTATCATTCCTTTTGAAAAAGATTTTTACAAAAATAAATGGAATTGGGATGTAGAGTATGTGGGGCATCCGCTAGTGGAGGTGCTGGAGCAGTTCAACATTCAACATTCAAATTTGAAAATTGAAAATAATATTATTGCCTTGTTACCAGGTAGTAGAAAGCAGGAAATTTTAACCAAGCTTCCTATCATGCTTTCTGTTGTAGAGCATTTTCCTACTTATCAATTTGTAGTTGCAAAAGCACCTGGGCTTGATGAAGATTTTTACAACAATTTAATTGCACCCTATAAAAATGTAAGCTGGGTAGTTAATGAAACATATGCTTTATTAAGTAAAGCTAAAGCCGCCTTAGTTACAAGCGGTACAGCTACATTAGAAACAGCCCTATTTGGAGTGCCACAAATTATTTGCTACAAAGGAAGTAATATTAGTTACCAAATTGCAAAAAAATTAATTAAAATAAAATTTATTGGTTTAGTTAATTTAATAATGGATAAAGAGGTGGTAAAAGAATTAATACAACACCAATTAACTACACAAAACTTGCATAAAGAATTAACTTTACTACTAGAAGATGGAACAAAACTACAACAACTTAAAAGTGATTATGCCTTACTTTGGCAACTCTTAAAACAAGGAGGTAATGCAAGCGAAAATGCTGCACAAAGTATTTACACCTTTTTATACCCTACCGCTTAATTAACTTAACAGCCAAAATAACCAATGCTACTATAAAAAGGAATATGCTTATACGGTTTATGCCATGCATATATTTTACAAAGGATGTATTGGGAGCATTAGGATCTTTCTTTTTAAGGTATAAATACTCGGCAACTTGTTTTAAAATAGACATATTCTCTGAATTTACTATAAACTTATAACTTTATAAAACATAAAATGATTGATTTTGTTTAAATCTATAATTAATGTAATTGCGTATACACATAAAAAGAATTAAAATGAAAAGATTATTAGTAACTGTTGTTTTAGTTAGTATAGGAATTTTGGCAACTGCTCAAACTAAAAAATATGCTGTTGTAAAAACTGATGCAGAGTGGAAAAAACAATTAACCAAGGAGCAGTTTAGCATAACCCGTAAAAAAGGAACAGAAACTGCCTACACGGGCAAATATTGGGATAACCACTCAAAAGGAATTTATGCTTGCGTTTGTTGTAGCCAAGAGTTATTTAGTAGTGCACATAAATTTGATAGTGGTACTGGTTGGCCAAGTTTTTATAAACCTTCTGTAGCAAAAAATGTAGAGGAAGAAACAGATAATTCTTATGGCATGGAACGAACTGAAGTAAATTGCAATAGATGTGGAGCACATTTGGGCCATGTATTTAATGATGGACCAAACCCTACAGGATTAAGGTATTGTATTAATTCTGCAAGTCTGAGTTTTGTAAAAAAATAAGTGTATTAAATTGAGATTACGTAATTAAAATTATAAAAAATATCCTTAGCCCATACGCCAACTCTCCGTTTTTACCGCTCCATTCCTCAAAACAAATAAATTACTTATCAATCCACTAAATAGGTAGTACTTACTTAACAACGCATTAGTATAAAATAGTCAATATTTCATTAAACTTATTTGCTCAGACGCATGAACATTCAGAAAACCATGTGCACAATAAAAATGAAATCGGTGTTTCAAACTCGCCCGTATTTTTTATAGGGGAAAAAACTTTTGCTAACGATTTACATTAGTGATGTTATTTTTAGTCTTAATAGATAATAAAAAAGGGCTTTAGCGTGAACTAAAACCCTTTCTAAAAAATAAATTTTATAAATTACTTCATTAAACCTAACTGTTTCATGAAATCCATGTTATCCATGAAATCTCTTTCTTCAACAATTTTTCCGTTTACCATTCTAGCAATAGTACAACCTTCTACATCAATAGTTTTTCCAGTTGCAGGGATTCCCATAAAATCACCCGTGTGAGTTCCTTTAAATTCCCAGTATTTTGTTAGTTTGTCACCACTAGCAAAAGTCTCTTTTACAATAAATTTTCTGTTGGAGAAACCAGTTACATAATTAGCATAATATGCTTTTGCGGCAGCTATTCCTTTAATTTCAGGAACT
>Ga0209355_1001290_pt1 | contig 14285 bp, 19 predicted proteins | sample LauGreSBDMM110SN_3_FD_187563 | JGI IMG/M metagenome (GOLD analysis project Ga0209355, IMG submission 187563) | Freshwater lake microbial communities from Lake Michigan, USA - Sp13.BD.MM110.SN (SPAdes) (version 2) | ecosystem: Environmental > Aquatic > Freshwater > Lake | place: Lake Michigan...
TTGCTAATGCTGGCGGCCCCGCTTTAGGTCGTTTTGGTTTCCCTGAGAACGAAGACGACCAAGACACTTTGATGGATGACTTGAAAAGTGAAATCCAAAGTCTTATGCTTGATGCCGAAGACGCTAAAGCCGTACTGCCTAATGAGCCGTTTGATGATATTGACATAGAAATGCAAACATCAAACACACCAGATGGGGTTCCAACTAATGTAATGCGTAAAGTAAAAGCAATGATGGCACGGGCACGGCACAAGAACACCCCTCCAGCAGAAGCGCGAGTCGCAGAACAAAAAGCACGAGAGTTCATTGGGAAATACCGCCCAGACCTTGCTGAAAACGATAACTACATAAGAGGACTTCGTTCACGTTCAGGGTTGGCGTCTCGCCGACCACCGTCAATGCCAGAAAATATGAAACAAGCAGTGTTGAAAGAAAAATACAAGAGCACTTTTAAGCAATATTTTGACATTCAAGACGATATGCCAAAACCTGAAAACTTTTTCCCTGATTTGGGTGGTACTGCGGAAGAAGACAATTTGGCTCTTATAGAGGCGGGCAAGAAGTATGACGAGGCAACTCAATCTTGGCGTGATAATAACGAAGCAAGACAAGAACAACTAACTCGTATGGTCGGCTATATGGACGACCTACTTGATGAACTAAACAAAACCGCCGATGAAGACTTGGTCTCAAGAATTGGCAAACTAAACACACAACTATCTCGGGGCTTACTTTCTCAGTATGAGTATTACAGTTATCTATCAACTTTGATGACAAATCACGAACCTGCCATTAGAACTGATACGAATCGTGGAGTTATGTCTCGGGGGCAAGTTGGGGGTCTACGCTCACGATATACAGCACCACCATCAAATATGAAGTTTAGACGAGACGAATCGCTAATCAGAAAACGAGTTGAGGAACGCTTAAAAGACCTTCTTGCTCTTAAGCAATATAAAGAAATGAACCCGCAACAAGAAGCATTAAAACAAAAATATATCGAACTTTATAACCAGAGCGTATCTGACGGGAAGACTGAAGCAGAAGTTGCTCGCCTGCGGGCTCTTATGGATGAAGCACTAAGCGAGTTGACCGCATCTGACTCAGAATTAACCAAAAGAATAAATGAAGAAAGAATTTCAAATCAAGGTCGCGATGTTATGCGATATCTATATGGTAATTCTTCCGAGAGAGCACAAATGGCTTTGAATCGGATGATTGTTGCTATTCTTCAAGATGATTCAAAATTAAAACAAAATAGAGAAGATAAACGCAATATGATTATAGAACTTGCTTCTGGGGTGAGTTTGGAAAGAATTGCCAGAAGGTATGGGGTGTCCACCACAACTGTGCAGAAATTAAGTAAAAAATATAACGAAATTATTGAATCAAGAGAAAAAGAAACAGCCAGCCAACAATTTGATTCACAATCAGTAAGTGATTTTGTGGCTGACAAAATAGAGTTAGACCGCTTGGCGAATATGACCTATCCAGAGATTGCTAAAAAATACAACCTAACTGTCACGCAGGTTGAATACGTTTTGCGAAAATTGCGTGATATTAAGAGACCAGAACGCCAATTTGCTAAACGGAATAGGGAAATCTTAAAACTTCATCTAGAGGGCGCGACTAATGAAGAATTAGCGTCTAAATTCAAAATATACCCATCAACAATAAAACTAATCATTAGAGAAGAAAAGAAAAACAAAAATCGCGAAGAGAAGTCCGCATTCTCTCCGTTATGGGTGCGTTTGGCTGTAGACCCTTTCCATAACGAAATGCCAACGAATGATTACGAGATTAAAGGCGCATACACTCAGCCAGTCCTACGCAATCGCCTTAAGAACCAGATAATGCGTAGTGGTAAAGGCGGGGCCCCTGGCCAATGGTCTGCACGCAAGGCGCAGTTGCTTGCAAATGAATACCGCAAAGCAGGTGGGGGCTATAAAACCAACCGCCCCTCACGCACTCAGATGACTGTGAAGAAGTGGAACAAAAAGACGTTCAAAAAGAAACTTGGCGACGAGATTGGTCGCAAGTATGTACGGGTAACAAAAACAATCAAAGAACGCCAAGAGCGAGAAAAGAAAAAGAATGATAGATGACATTACGGTTCTAGCCGAATTACGGTTCTACCCACCGCTCTCACTCAAAGCAACACAAAAAGAATACTCAGCGTTGATTGGTGGGCAAGAGATAGATAAAGCGCAGACGAAGTTTAAGAAAGAAATTGCTGAGGCACAGCGCTATCGTGTGTTGTCGATGCGTAGCCCTGATGTTGCCCTACGGATGTATATTCAGGACAATCCCAAAATGAAACAAAATCAGTTTGAAGAGTTTTTACCTTAGCCGAGTCTCGCACTTCATACAAAACTCCGACCACGGGTAGATTTTGCGATGTTCCATTGGGTGGGGGCAGTCAAGAATGTCAGTTGCTTTTTTGTTCATTGTCTCACGGAATAGTTGCGACAAAGTAACCCCTTCTTTCTCAGCAGCAGCCTTCCAACGGTCTTTCTCCTCTGGGGTCGTGCGTATGAGTACCTGCGCGCCCGCGGGGCCGTCATCTTCCTTGTTGATTGGCTGAACCGTCATAGACATCGTTTCAACTACTTTGTCCATCGCCGCTTTCAAGTTGTCTTTGCTCATCAGAATCTCCTTTATCAACTATCTCACCGTCAACAATAGCCTTTGAACCAAGCATCTGGGCGACAGTTTCTTTTGGTAGGACACCCGAAACCCCCATAATTTTCAAGAGTTCACGTGCTTCTGTCTCTGCGTCAAAACTAAGGTGAGGAGTCTTCATACTTTCTTGACCTGCTAGGGTCGCACGGATTGGCTGGGCATCACGGGTGTTGATATCCATTTGTACGTTCACGTTGTTCTGTTCCATGCCCAATAACTTTGACCGTCTATCCATAATGCCCAAAACCTGTTGGATTGCCTTAAGGTCTGGTTCAACTTGGACTTCTGTGCCGTCATCAAGAGTTACTTTCCTATGTTGAGTCAGTGGCCAAATTGCGGCCTGTAACCCATCAAGTCTTTCAAGTTCCATTCTTAATACTTCAGGATACGCCATGTGTGTCTCACGGTTTAACTTCTCTAAGGTGCGGTTAATTGCGTTTGACACCACCTTGGGGGAAACACTAAATCTTCTGCCAATTTCCGCTACTGACATACCTGCTTGTCGCATCTTGAAGATACGCGAGTCCCGCTCTGCGAGGAACTCCCTAGACGCAACCTTGTTGTTTTCACTCATGTAGATGTTGTAGAGAACGCAACTACCTCAAACGGGAATCGTTTCCCTCGTTTGATGATTGTCGGCCATTGACGTTCATCACGGGCTCCTCTGAAATGTCGCACATCGTAATGATAGGGCATACCTGTGGGGTCGGGTTGTAACGCTATACCAAACTCAGGCCAGCGAGACCAAACTGCTGAACCGAATGGTCGTAACTCTCTAGAGGTCATTGAAGTTCCAAGTGGAGCGTGATGTTCTAACCACATGGCGCACTTATAAACATCACGAATCACGTCTAGATACCTTGCCATTTCAATTGCGACCGCTTCTGATGTTCTCCCGCCTGGGTCAATGAATGACTTATACAAAGGACCCATGATTAAGATGTCGGGCTTAATCTTGTCCATGTGTTCTTCAAACACAGCCCTGTCATCGGCACGGAGTAAATCAAAACCTTGTGGTTTAATCAACAAATGAGACTGATGATTGGGTAATCTGCCAACTGCAGCGGCAGCCCCGTAGATAGAACGTGAAGTTCTACGGATAATTCGTTCAGGGTTCTCAAGGTCAATAGACAATGTCGTCATTGCTTTAATTGGTTGAAAGGTGAATGGGTGGACACCAGCGCCCACACAGATTGACACCTGTCTCGCAAGCATGGTTTTACCAACACCTTCGGCTGCGACTACTATGACTCGCTCGCCTCGCTCTAACAAGCCAGGAATTACCCAATCGTAATTATCGTTATCCGACTCTTTAATAAAAGTAGACCAATCAACTAGACGACCAACATCTATCGGCTTTGTGGATTGCGACCTTGCAATTGCTAATTCGGCTTTAAGTAGTTTCTGTGTATCAGTGATATCGGTTCGTGTTAGTAGCGAAATAATTGAATTCACCGCTGATAACTCTGCGCTCTCAATCGGGGCTGGCGATGCGTCAATGATTTCATCAGGGGTTGCAGGTAGTGAATTGATATCAAACACTTCAAGTTCATCAATAGTCCCACCTGAGTTGAGGTGGTCTGTTATGTCCTTGCCTTTTTTACACTTCCAAACCTGTACATCGCACCCTACTTCTTGCAGTGCTTCAAAGACTTCAACTGCATGCTGACGACCAGGAGCGTCATCATCTACCACGATGTCAACTGTCGCTCCGCTTAAACTTGCTGTATGTATTTCATTCCAAGTACCAGCACCGTTAGGCATTGTTGTCGCGACAATCCCAAGTTTCATTAAAGTGTCTGCGTCTTTTTCGCCCTCAACAACAAAGATTGGTTTTGCGTCGGCGATTGCTTTTACAACAGCAGGTAAATTGTAGAGTACACGAGGGGTGTCTCCCAGTTTGTAATCCCAACCACCCTTGCCGTCAGGTTTTCGCTGTCTAAATGTTTTCACTCCACTCTTATTTACATAACGCAACTTCTGGAACAATAGAGTCCCGTCTTGCGAGTAGTACGGGTAAGTCGCTACGAGTTTGAGTTCTTCTTTTATTTTTGGTGGGTAAAGGTCGGACAAATTTAAGCCCATACTTTCGCATGCTTTTTCTGCCGTACACCCACCTGCATGACAATACACAACAATTTTTCCATCTTTGCCCTCGGAAACAGAAAAAGATGGATTGTCGTCATCATCTCTGCAAGGGCATTTTGCTTGGAAGCCACCCGAGACACTGACTACACCATCCAAGCGGGACAACACCCGCTGAAGTTGAACTGAGTTACCTGTCATCCCTTGACCAACTTGAGGTAATTTACTACTATTGGATTACTGAATAGATGAGACACATCGGATGCGTTTTTCATTAACGAATTCATCATCGGACGACTTATTCCTCGCATGTTTTGCCCAATACCACCTTCACGGGCGCACTTAATGTCCAACATCTTTCGCATGTACATGCGCTCGGCTTCGGTAGTCCCACCCCAAATACCAAATGGTTCTGCTTTGACGGCATAATCCAAACATTCTGCTTGGTTCTCACACGACGAACAAATCTTTATTGCTTTATCGGAGTTGAATTTGGCTTCTCGCCTCTCTGGGGCTTTAGCATCTCGTCGCAATACTGCAAACCAAAACACGGGGTTATGTCCCTTACACGCAGGGTTGGATAATTTAGGTAGCGGGACTTCGCACGGCTCTATCTCGGGTACGTAATCTTTTTTAACCGCTGGTTCTTCCCCTAACACTTCAACACAAAAGTTTTTAAGACGTTCTTTTCCGACGTGCAACATGAACGCAACATTGTCGTACGAATACCCTGCGTTTCGCAACTCTCGTATCTCATCCATTTGCTCTTGCGTGAATGTTTTCTTTTGAGCCCCGCGCATTTTTACCCCCATGAAACAATTTATGTTTGAGTTATTCTACGCACATCCGCAGGAGAAAGAAAGACTTTCACATAATTTATTTTAGTTAAACCATTGACATCAGTTGCGACAACATCTACTTGCTCAAGTGGGACTTTAAACTCGTGGGCGATTTGTCCCTTGACACGACCAATTTCTGTTTCCACTTTTAAAAACATTTCATCCAAACTGTCGTTGATTGGGGTCGGAGTTGCAAGTGCTTTTATCTCAATTTGCTTGAACCTTGAACGCAAACACCATGCGCAAGCAATTTTGGGCGCAGTAGATGCACGGGAACGGATTTCGCTATGTCCGCATTCTAAAATGTGTTCGTATTTAACTTTCCCCCAAGCCCCGTTTCGCCGTATTTCAACTATTTTCCTACGGGGGGCTTGACGGTGTTCTGTTGTCATAATTCCTTGTTACGGGTAGTATAAGTTATATGAACCTCTCACAAACGGAACCACACAATAAAAAAATAAACCCCCCAGCATTTAAAATTGCCGTAGGGGTTTACTTTGTAAGCGTTGGGATAGCGATTGGTGTAATTATCTCGTTTATCTACAACTTAATATTTTAATTCGTGCAACTTCTCTGAATTGCTTAACGAATTAAGGTATTAGAACGGTTCTGACTCATCAACACCGACCGCAACAGCGGGGCGTGTGCGTGGTGATGCAACTTTATTGGTTGCCTTTGGGGCAACATTGGCTTGTTGGTTGTCTGACTTGACACGACGCTCAATTGTTTCTAACGAACGGGTGGCAATTCCAATTTCCTCTGCGATTAAGTCAACGACTGAACGCTTGTTGCCTTCTTTGTCGTCATATGAACGCTGTTCAAGACGACCTGTAACAACAACACCGACGCCTTTTTCAAGAACACGGGCTGTATTTTCTGCAAGATAACGCCATGCGGTTACGTTGAAGAACGATGTCTTCTCCACTTTTTCTCCTTGGGCATCTGTGTACCCTTGGTTAACTGCTACTCCAAACGATAGGCGCGCAGCCCCGTTTGTTGCGAACGTAAGTTCTGGGTCTTGCGTTACGTTCCCGCTGATTGTGATTGCTGATGTGGACATAATTACCTTTCTTTGTGTGAGATAGAACTGTATCACTTAATTTGAGGTTGCGCAACTGCTTTATTACGGGTAGACTGTTAGTTATGACAACTAGTACCATCACATTGCCCGAAGCAAAATTAAATATTCATAAGCACTTAACCGAAATACTTATTTCGTTGGTTTGGAACGGCGAGGAAACTCCTGTTACTCCCGACGACAAGCGAGATGCCGAGGATTTGGTTTCACTAATCATTGAAGCACTTAGTTTGGAAGTGGTTTCCACTTATTCTGATGGCAATATCATGTGCTCTATCAACACAACAAAGAAAGAGGTATAAATATGAAACCGAAACTTGACCTAACAGGCTTGAGTGAGTCCGAAGCGCAGGAAGCCCGTGATAAGCACGAGGACTGGATGCAGGCTCAAATTGCAGACTACATGAGTAAGGGACTTCTCGACGAGATAACCGACGAACAAGCCGAGGCATTGGAAGAACTATTTGAGCGTCTTAACTAGACGACGATAAGGAAACGCATTTATTGTTGAGGTGTGAAGCGGGACTAATTGGTTCATTTGCCCGTAGCCTCCCGCCAAAACAATGACGGTTGGAATGTTTTTAAGCAATTTGGCAACCATACGCTCTCGTTTTACGACCGTCTTCGCACTTAACTGCGGGAAAATGTCCACCCCAGCGTTGTATAGGACGATGTCTGTGTTGTCTGATGTGATGTGGGTAGTGATTGTCTCCTCAACAAGATTTAGGTACTCTTCGTCCCCCATTGAGTGATTCATTTGTGGGACGTAATAGAAGTCGTTGTAGTTAATCGGGTCGTTTGGTGTGTAAGTATCAAACGGCTCAATAGAGATGTCAATTTGACGCAAGTTGGTGTTGCCTTTTGCGCGCTGTTCTCTAAAGAACTGATAAGTACCACCACCGCAATGGGCGTCAAGGTCAAGAACTGTTACCCGCTTGTTGTGGTGCATGGATGCGTAGATAGCCCCGATTGCTAGCGAGTTAATCGTACAGAAACCACGACCTGATTTGGGTGTGGCGTGATGAAGCCCACTTGATAGCGATACTGAGACATTATCCCCCGACACGGCATCATCTATTGCGCTCAATATGCCAGCCGTTGAGTTGGCGACCATTTCATAAATACCATAATCCCACTTAAACCCACTTGATTCTGCGAGTTTGAGATTGTCTCCATACTTCAGAGCGTGAAGATAATGTCTTTCGGTGTAACTCCCAATTGCTGAATTCGCTAATTCAAGCATCTTAATCGGGTCTTTGATTGTGTAACCTAATTTTTTTAGTTGAGTGGCAATAAAAAATGATTTTTTTGTGGTCTCAAAACTAAAAAGTGGTGCGTTGTATTGTGAATTGTAGTAGATGTTCATATGTGGCTTAATCTAACTTGCGCTGATGCGCAAACCAACCTTACTTGTCCCAGTTAGCACTGCTGTTCATAGACTCACGAGGCTTAAAAATGTTTTCGTCTAGAAAATTGGTTTTAATTTCTTGCCAGCGTGTTTTGTTTTGTCTGTGTTTGTATGTGAGTTTCATTGTTTGCCAAAAAACAAGTGCGCCAATAATCGCAAAAACGATATTGGGTTGAATATTGAGTTGTATGTCCATAAATTTAATCCTAACGGTTATAAGGGATAATAACAACCCCGATTTGGGGTCTGCCTAAGATGCTGTGTAATTTGCGAGTTCTAGTTTGATTCGTAACTCGGCTATTGTGTGATTCAATTCTTTTATTTCGTCCCTAAGCGAGTCGGCGACTGAGCGCACTTCGTTGTAGTGATTTTTAAGTGAATCAAATTCTGCTTGTGTTGCTTTTTTCATTTCATTTCTCCTTTGGCACTTATTACACTATCCGTAACAACAACCAATCACAACTGCTTGGAATACAACCCCAACACCAACTGAGCGCCCAGTTCCAGTTCGCTTTCGGGGCTACCACCATCAACGGCAGAGTTGACGACTGAGCGTTTTGACGAGATAAGTGAATATATTTCTTCGTCAATCGTGTCAGCACACAACGCATAGGTCGCAGTTACCGAGCCCCGCTGCCCCATGCGATGCAAACGAGAGTAAGTCTGGTCAATATCAGCAGGGGTCCACGGCAGTTCCACAAAAATAATATCTTGTGCGGCTGTCAGTGTATGTCCTGTCTTTGCAGCCTGAATGCTCAAAACGATAACGGTGGCGGAAGAGTCCTCTTGGAATTTCTTTTTCGCAGCCTCGACCTCATCTACGGACATACCCCCCTGAATCTTTAGTGCGCCCAAGCGATTGGTTAGAGTATCCACCACATCTCGATGATGCGCTGCAACCACAACCTTAGAACCACTAGCAACACGGGACTCCACCCACTCAATCACTGATTCCATTTTTGAATGCGCTGCCAAACGCCTAAGCACGGACAATCTTATTAAGTTTTGTGCTGACTCTGCTTTCATTCGTGCCCTGACACCTGCTGAGTGAGGCGACTGCCCAAGTTCTATGGCAATCTGTTTGGCTCTCTCTACTAGGAACGCAACTATGTCTGCTTCGGCTTTCCTGTATTCGGCCATCGGCCCCGCTGCGCCATCAAGAATGAGTCGTTGATGAAACACGGGTGGTAGGTCGGTGAGTACTTGTTCTTTTGTCCGTCGGATATAACAGACACTTCGGAGTTTTTCGTTTAACTCCTCAAGGTTTGATGAACCTTCCAAGTGCCACTGTCCGTATCTGTCTTGGAATGCGTTGCAATATCTGCGGTAAAAACCCCACGCACCACCAAAGTCCTTTATCTTTCCTAGTATATCTAATTGCGAGACATATTCTGCTGGTCTGTTGGTTACGGGTGTCCCTGTAAGTAACAAAATTGGTGCGCCGCTCGGGGCCGACGACACGATTTTCTTTGCTGACTTAGAGCGTTTTGCTGTCAAACTTTTACAGTAATGACTTTCATCTAAGACATACGCTTTGTGTCCCTTGAGTTCGTTTTCCCAAAAACTTATATTGGTGTAACCGATGATTAAGACATCGTAAGTCCCGATGCGCGGGAATGGGTTTTTTTCTCCCTTACCACTTTTGATAACTTCTATTTTACGATTGGGTAACCATTTTTTATATTCGGCTTTCCAATTTAAGACTAAGTTGGGTGGGCACACGACTACTGCTGGGTAACTAATTTCTTTTAAGTGCTCAAGAGTCGCAATTGCTTGGATTGTTTTTCCAAGTCCCATTTCGTCTGCTATGAATGTTCGTTTTGCTTTAGACGCATACAAAACTCCTGCTTTTTGATACGGGAGTAACGCATCATCAAGCCCCGTGTCGCCAATATGCAACGACTCGGCTGATGTCGCTCGAGACGCTTCTTTTAATTCAGATAACTGGGAGTTAATTTGTTGCGCTTGCAGAATAAGGTCGCTCGATATCGGCATATTGAATGTGTCGCCCCACTTGATTGCTTCACTGATTGCAGTCATCGGGGCTCGCCACGCACGGGTCTTACTATCCCAAGTTACCGAAGGTATCTGTTTGACTGAACGCACCATGACGGGGTCGTAAGTGAACGATATGTAGATTGTTGAGTCTTTAATAAACACGCCAGTATGCGGGGCGCCAGTGCGTTTGGGTAGGGTGAATAACACAACTTCATTGTCAATTATAAATAAGTGTTTGTCGGCAAACTCTCTAACTTGAGCAATACTCTCCATCGGGGCTCGCCAAACACGGGTGGCTTTGTCCCACTTGCAGTCCTTAATCCGTTTGACTTCAGCGACTTGGTCTGCGTCGTAGGGGAATTCTAAGACTAGGTGGTTATTATCTAAGAATAAGCGAGACACAGTGCCTTATTGTAGCCCCGCTTCGTCGCTTGCGCCTTCGGGTATCTGATAGCCGTCAATGTCGTGGTCTGGCATCAGTGACCAATTCCAATCATTTAAGTTGAATTCTGACTGGGGGAGTTTGTCCCCCCCGTCAGTTTGGACTAACTTCACTCGCCACCAAAATTGTAGAAGTCAACTTCGCCATTGTCAACGGCTTGCTCTACGCATTGAAGGCAATCCATATTGCCCCATTCATAGTGGGTCTCTTCGTGCTTATGTGTCTCGCAGGACATAATTTTACCTTTGCCCCCAATCGGCTGGGGGACTTTGTGTTTGGTTTGCCGATACCCAATACACTATCCGTAATAAGCCACAATGCCACCTTGTGAATAACTTGTGGATAACTCTCTCACGCGCGCGAGCGCAGGCGCACGGGCGGGGCTGGGCAAGTGTTACAGCAAGGTACTACGGTGGCGGAAAGGAAATGTATTACGAAATTACAAAGTTAAAAAACTAACATTGATTAAGTAATAATTTGCGTTTGTGTACAACGCAATATCGTTCCATCGGGGCTGTCAGCCGTCTACAAGGCGTGTTGCTGTAAGCCGTTTTTGCTAAGCATTTCCTTCGGTTTTGGTTCATTAATTGCTATTCTTGTTCGCCTTCACAAAAACTAATCCAGTTTTCATCGTCATATATGTCAAGTCCGCGAGCCCCGCACCAAAGTTCGTAACGATTTACTTTTTCGGCATTCTCTTTTGCGTTTCCGCTAAAGAATACGATTTGTGGTCTCATTTTATCTAATCCCAAAATTCCAGTTTCTATTTTCTTCGTGTAGATACTCGGCAGTTTTGTAAATAGTTTCGTATTGAGGGTGGTCGTAGAGGTCGCAATCCAAGTTTGGGATAATTCCCGCTTCACAGAGTTGCTCGTAAGCAGTTTGTTCCCAGTCTTCAACGCAGGTCTCAACTGATTTTGTTTTGTTTGGCATAGAGGTTACTCTACCCGTAATAAAGCCTAATACGAACTTAAACATTAGATGGGTGTCTGCTCGTGTCTACAGCCCCGAACTCCTGTTTTGCCCACGCATCGTATTCGTCTTCAGTTAAACTTTCCAACTCATTCACAGATGGTTCGTAACCGCGGGGCCACTGTTGCCACGCAGACAGTGGGGGTAACAATCTCAGATGTCTATTTCGCATTTATAAAGTCCAAGAATTTGCGGAACACAAACACCATTTGTCCACCAATTTCATCGTCGTCGCTTGAGAGTTCTTTCCCAAACTCAGGCAAGCCCTTGTCGTTGTATGTGTAACTAAACACGCTGTGGCGCATTTGCCCTGCTGTGTTGAACGCTAACACTGTGAGGCACTCGCCGACTGATGTTGGGTCTTCGCTAAATTGCTGTGAGAGTTCGCCTCTTTCTAAGTTCGTTGCTTCATCTTCATCGGCTTCTCTCACATATGCCTCAACAACTAGAGCCCCGTGGACTGGTGTCCCTAGGTCTGCCCAAACTTCCTGTAAAACGATTTCCATTATTTCGGGTAACGAAACATCTTTGTCAGGAGCGGGTAGTGGGATAATTTTTGTGTCTTCTTTGGTCTGCCAAATAAGTAAAGGCATACCGTCAGCGGGGCCTCCGTTATGTTCGCATAACCCGTGCTTTGCGCTGTGCGCTGTTGATATAACTGCTTGCGTGAAGTCAATAAGTTCAGGTTCCATAAATTAAACCTTATCCGCAATAAGAAACATTTACAACACCGCTTTCTTTCTCAACGACATAGCCCCGATGGTATGAATTATCGGGGGAGCAGTTGGTTGCCCCCCCGATAAAATTGTCGCTCCTTAGACCGTGCAGGTCTCGCACTCGTACCCGCTGTTCGCATGACAGACATTGGTGGTCTCGCCACCCAAGTCTTGCGCCCAGTTGCGTGCGCCGTGTTCTTTGCACTCCTCGCAGTACGAGGCTTCGTGCCACACATACAAGCCGTCCTCGCCTTTCCAATCGTGATGAACGATTGTCGGGCAATTCGGCAATTTTGCTAAACACTCCAACATAATTCCCTCGCCCCCCATCAGCAGGGGGGACTTTTGGTTTGGTTTGCTGATGGTTACTACGCTATCCGTAATAAGAGCCAACGACAACTGTGGACAACCTGTGGATAAGTCTCTCGTGCGTGCGTGTGCGTGCGTGTGCGCCCGCGCGCGGGGCTGCGTAGATATTACAGCAAGGTCTTACGGTGGCGGAAAGGAACACTAATGTAAAATGTTTGTGTGATGAACGAAGAGAAACCAGAGGCCACGAGCCCCGCGGAAGACGACGAGATTGTTGATGTTAAGAAAGAAGTTTTAGTTCCACGATTTGTTCTACAGATGCCACCGTCATACGGGTGTTGTCCTAGGTAACTACGACCTTAATTATTATTAGGGCTATCTATCCACTCGCCAAATTGTGGGTGCTGACAGCACTCTCCATTTTCTTTTAGTCTCCAAGCAAACCTACAGCACGGTTTTTCGTCGTCGCACGGGTGTTGCCCTGAGTTTATTGAACGAGCCAATCGTGGGAATAGGTTTAAGAAAGACAACACGCAATCGTGGCATAAGTTCCAATGACGGGACTCAGTATGCCCCAACAGAACGCTCACATTGTCCGTGAAGCCACCGTAATACCCGAAGGTGTCGTATGGGAGTACCCAACCATTATCTAAGAGTTTGCTGTTTGGTTCTGAACTTGGGACACCACCACCACAAGCCGAACACGCAATGCCTGTAGTTGTATCCATAGACATACCTTACCCGTAATACAAGTTGTTCACAACTTTTTTGTTTTTGTCGTGGTAGTGTCTGACTTATGACTTACGAAAAAACATCTCAATATTTATTTGACCAACTTGAAATTGATATTAAAACACTAAGTGCTCAGGTAACTGAATTGTTCCGTTTGGTGCGAGAAATGGAGTCCCGACTTCCCAGCAAACAACAGTCAGTGGATAACACCAACCCACGTTCTGAAGTTAAGAATCTGAACCTGCCTAAGTCAATTGGCGAATCGTTTGGAACTATTGCAAGTATCGGGGCTCTCCCCGTAAGCCCGTATAAGGCTGACTAATCTACTAACCCGAATGTCGTTTCTAACTTTGCGTTAGAGATAATGTCTGTCGTAATTGACAACAACTCGGCGATTAGTTGCGTGCGAGTAGTCCCCATTTCGTCAAGCCATTCTTGGTCAAAACGGTCTTGTGCTAGGTCGTCCCACATAGACGCAATTGCGCCTTTGCCTGTTGCGCCTATGCTGAGATAGTTCTCGGCAAGGATTTCTGATAGTGATACGTCTGTCATAATTTATATACTATCCGTAACAAGCGATAACCCCACCTGCTCAGTCAAGTCTGTTTCCGACAATCCGTCTAGCCCCGCTACGAACTCAATGGCTTTCTCAACTTCATCACGCTCTATCAGTTCAGATAGTTGGTAAATTAGTTTTTCCGCTAAATTAAACTCTTTCGTGCTGTGTGCGGTAGTAGCCAACACGAGCCCCATAACGAACCTTTCGTAGTTCGTGGTCGGCATAGGTGCTTCCATTAGGTAAGTCTGAGTGTTTCTCATTAGTTAATCCTGACATAATCGTGATTAGGCTTGATTAGCGTGTTGATTGCGCCACCATAGGTCTCGGACTTCTTGACGCTACGCCAAGTGTTGGGTTGGACTTTGGCGTAGATATAACGCCCACCATTACGATATTCCACCGTAAGGGTCTTGTCTTTGCGCCCATAACGCATTGACGCTATGGCTTTACTCTTTCGTGTTTTGA
>Ga0209355_1001292_pt1 | contig 14262 bp, 8 predicted proteins | sample LauGreSBDMM110SN_3_FD_187563 | JGI IMG/M metagenome (GOLD analysis project Ga0209355, IMG submission 187563) | Freshwater lake microbial communities from Lake Michigan, USA - Sp13.BD.MM110.SN (SPAdes) (version 2) | ecosystem: Environmental > Aquatic > Freshwater > Lake | place: Lake Michigan, USA...
GCTGGTCCACTCAATCAAATCGCGCAAAGTGACGTAACTGCCGGCGCGCTTGGAAATTTTGACTTCCTCGCCGCCGCGCATGACACGCACCATGGTGTGTAGCAAATAGTCGGGGTAGCCTTGGGGAATCTGCAAGTCCTGCTGCACAGAGGCGGCTTGCAAACCGGCGCGCACCCGGGCAATGGTGCCGTGGTGGTCAGTGCCTTGGATGTTGATGACTTTGGTGAAACCGCGCTCCCATTTGGTCAGGTGATAAGCCACATCCGGCAAGAAATAGGTGTAACTGCCGTCTGACTTGCGCATGACACGGTCTTTGTCGTCGCCGAAGTCTGTCGAGCGCAACCACAGCGCGCCATCTTGCTCGTAGGTGTGGCCTGAAGCCTGCAAACTGGCCACCGCACGCTCGACCCGGCCATCGGTGTACAAACTGGACTCAAGGTAGTAGTGATCGAATTTGACGTCAAACGCTTTCAAATCCAGGTCTTGTTCACGGCGCAAATAAGCCACGGCAAAGTCACGGATATTTGCCAGATCATTCACGTCGCCGCTGGCGGTGAAACTGCGGTCATCCGCCGTGACCGTTTCCTTGGCCAAAAAATCCTGGGCAATATCGGCGATGTAGTCGCCGTTGTAAGCGTTTTCCGGCCACTGCGGGTCGCCGGGTTTGAAACCTAAAGCGCGGCATTGGGTCGAAATAGCCAGGGTTTGAATTTGCACACCGGCGTCGTTGTAATAAAACTCACGGTGCACCGACCAGCCCTGGGTGTCAAACAAATGGCAAATCGCGTCTCCCAGCGCCGCCTGCCTGCCGTGGCCGACATGCAAAGGGCCGGTCGGGTTGGCAGACACAAACTCAACCAGCAGTTTTTGTCCGTGAGGCGGCTGTCGACCGAATTCGGCTGGCGCACTCAACACCTCCCGCACCACTTGCTGTTTGGCCTCTGGCTTGAGCCGCAAATTGAGAAAACCCGGTCCGGCGACTTCGATGGCTGATAACCAACGCTTGCCTGCTTCGCTGTCTAACAAACTTTGACGCAACTGCTCACCGAGTTCGCGCGGGTTGCGGCCCAGCGGTTTGGCCAATTGCATGGCAGCGGTGACGGCCCAGTCGCCGTGCGAAGCCACTTTAGGCGTTTCAAACCTGGCTTTGGCGCCGCTGCCGGGCGACAAGCTTTCTAAGGCGGCGGTCAATGCCGCCAGCACGTCTTGCTGAACCTGTTGCATCTATAAACAATCAGAAACTAAACCTGCCTGCTGAATCAAGCAGGCAGACCAAAGAAATCGGCGCTTACACACCGGCGGGAACATGGCGGGAACATGGCGGGAACATGGCGAGAGGTGACAGGATGTGTCTGGTTTTCAATGGTCCCAAGCCCGTCACGACCCACCTCCTAAAATACAAAATTATCGGTGATCGGCCGAGACTACCTATTTATTTACCTGAAAGCCTTGCATGACACAGCGCACCTCACTCTACAAACTCCATGTAGCCACCCCTTTGTACAACTTTATCGACCAGCAAGTGTTACCCGGCACCGGTGTGTCCAGCGTCACTTTCTGGAAGGGGTTTGACCAGTTGGTGCAAGACCTTGCCCCGAAAAACAAAGCCTTGCTGGCCGAGCGCGACCGTTTGCAAACCGAGTTAGACCAATGGCACCGCGCCCACCCCGGCCCGGTCACCAACATGAAGGCTTACCAAGCGTTTTTGCACGACATAGGCTATCTGGTGCCAGTCCCTGCCAAAGCCAAAGCCACCACCCGCAATGTGGACGCGGAACTGGCTTTGCAGGCCGGTCCGCAACTGGTGGTGCCGATTTTGAATGCCCGCTATGCCTTGAACGCCGCCAACGCACGCTGGGGATCGCTCTACGACGCTTTGTACGGCACCGACGTGATTTCTGAAGACAACGGCTGCGCCAAAGGCCCAGGCTACAACGAGAAACGCGGCGCCAAAGTCATTGAATACGCGCGCTACGTGCTGGATCGCACCGCACCGTTGAAAAAAGGCTCACACATCGACGCCACCGGTTATGCCGTGGTCAAAGGTGCTTTAGTGGTGTTATTGAAAGCCGGAAAAACCTCTGCGCTTGCAGACCCGAAACAATTTGTGGGCTACCAAGGCGAAGCTGCGCATCCCTCTTCTGTGCTGCTGGTTCACAACGGTTTGCATTTAGACATTCAGATCAACCCGAAAAGCCCGATTGGCGCCACCGACCTGGCCGGTATCAGCGACTTGGTGGTGGAAGCCGCGCTCTCCACCATTTTGGACTTGGAAGATTCCGTCGCCGCTGTGGACGCCGAGGACAAACTGCTGGCCTACAGCAATTGGCTGGGTATTTTGAAAGGCACGCTCACCGAAGACGTGACCAAAGGGGGGCACAGTTTCAAACGCGGCCTCAACCCTGACCGCCTTTACCACTCGCCCAAGGGCAACGCCGAGGTGAAACTGCATGGCCGCTCGCTGCTGTTTTTGCGAAACGTGGGTCACTTGATGACGAATCCGGCTATTCTTTACGACGGTGCCGACGGCCACACGCATGAAATTCCTGAGGGCATCATGGACGCCATGGTCACCACAGCCATCGCTTTGCACGATTTGCAAGGTCGCGGCGCCAACGGTATCCGCAATTCACGCACCGGCTCGGTTTACATCGTCAAACCAAAAATGCACGGGCCTGCCGAAGTGGCGTTTGCATCTGAGTTGTTCGGCCGTGTCGAGCAGATTTTGGGCTTGCCCGACAGCACGGTGAAGCTGGGCATCATGGACGAAGAGCGCCGCACCAGTGTCAATCTGAAAGCCTGTATTGCCGCCGCTGCCAGCCGCGTGGCATTCATCAACACCGGCTTTCTGGACCGCACTGGCGACGAAATGCACACCGCCATGCACGCCGGTCCTATGCTGCGCAAAGGCGATATGAAAAGCAGCGCATGGATCGCCGCCTACGAGAAAAACAATGTGCTGGTCGGTCTGTCTTGCGGGCTTCGCGGCAAGGCACAAATCGGCAAAGGCATGTGGGCCATGCCAGATTTGATGAAAGCCATGATGGAGCAAAAAATCGCGCACCCCAAAGCCGGTGCCAACACCGCCTGGGTGCCCAGCCCCACAGGCGCGACATTGCACGCCATGCATTACCACCAGGTGCTGGTCAGCGATGTGCAAAAAGAACTGGAAAAAATCGATGCAGACAAGCAGCGTGCTTCTCTGTTGAAAGATTTGTTGACCGTGCCCGTGGTCGCCAAAGCCAACTGGAGCGAATCTGACAAACAGCAAGAGCTGGACAACAACGTACAAGGCATTTTGGGCTATGTGGTGCGTTGGATCGACCAAGGCGTGGGCTGCTCCAAAGTGCCAGACATACACAACGTCGGCTTGATGGAAGACCGCGCCACGCTGCGCATTTCCAGCCAGCATATTGCCAATTGGCTAAAACACGACGTGGTGCCCGAGGCGCAAGTGAGCGCCACCTTTGAGCGCATGGCCGCTGTCGTCGATAAGCAAAACGCAGGCGATTCGCTGTACCAACCCATGGCCGGTCATTTCAGCACTTCCAAGGCTTATCTGGCGGCCACCGACCTGGTGTTCAAAGGCATGGCGCAACCCAGCGGCTACACCGAGCCGCTGTTGCATGCGTGGCGATTGAAAGTGAAAGCAGCTGCTTGATGTTTTAAGCAGTCCGGCGCAACAACTGCGGCAAAGTCAGTCTGTAACGGTTGACCTTGTTCCACCAGGCAGAAAACGATTTGCAATGTTCTTCCTGCGCCGGCCACAGGCGCGGCGGGCTGTGGCGCACCCAGTTCACACCCGGCCAATCCGGCAAGCTGCGGTGATCCCAGACATGCACGGCTTTGGCCTTGCTGAATATCTCGGTCAAGCGCGCCGCATCCTCCACCCAGCAATGCGAGGCCAGGTGGTGCATGCCCTTGGAGACGAACAGCCAGCGCATCTGACTCCAGGGACGCTGCTGCGTCCATTCGTGCCAGCAGGCCGCCACCCGCATGGCGTCCGTCGGCATGGCCGGTGGCGGTTTGTCCGACAGCGACCAAGGATGTATCCACCAGACCTCGCGGTCAGTCAACTTGTCAGCCGCCAGGCCTGCCGGCAACAACCCGGCTTCGGGCGGCGGGGCGGACAATAAATCCGGTTCCTGCACCGAGGCGAATGCCTGTGAGGCCTGCGTGAACGTGGCGCGGCTGCGCGCAATCATGTCGATGGTGTCCATGTCCTGGTCTATCACCGTCTGCGGGCTGTGCCACGGCTCATGGGCATGCACAGCCACATTGGCTGCATTGAAAAGATAAGGCTTGCTGCTGGCCGTCCCCGCTACCCATTGCCAACTCAGGTAATTGCTGGCGATGTCACCATCCAGTAAATGGCTGTACATCCAGTCTGCGCCGGCTCGCCAATGCACTTTGCGAATGTGCACCAGGTAACTGGCCAACCAAAGACGTGCATGGTTGTGCACATAACCGTTGAAATACAACTGTCGCACTGCCTGGTCGATAACCGGTACGCCCGTGGCACCGCTTCTCACGTCCTGCGGCATTTGCCTGCTGTAGGCTTCATCTGGCAACACGCCTTCATGCAAATTCTGATGTATGGCTTCGCCCAGCAATGACTCCACATGCTGAAAGTATTCACGCCAGGCCAGCTCAAAAATGAATTTGTGCTGTGCGCCCATGCGATGCACCCGGTACATGTGCTCGGCCACCTCTGGCACGCTCAAAACGCCGTGGGTCAGATAAGGCGAGAGCATGCTGACCGCGCCTTGCACGTGGTTGCGTGTCTGCGCGTATTCGAAAGGCTTTAAAGCGCCAAGACGCTCTGTGGCTGCATACGCGTAGGGCTCAAACAATGCTTGCTCGATAAAGACCTTCATCACTTATAGACAGCTTGTGTGCATGGTCGGGATGAACTAGGGCGCAGTGGCCAGACGACGCTCCAGCGCAGTCATGAACATGGCCGGTACATCAAAACCGGTCTGGTCGGTGATTTCTCTGAAGCAGGTCGGACTGGTGACATTGATCTCGGTCAGACAGTCGCCGATGATGTCCAGCCCGACTAGCAGCAAACCGCGCGCCGCCAGCACCGGCCCGATCTTCTCGGCAATCTGCCTGTCGCGCAGGCTCAAGGGCTGGGCCACGCCTTTGCCGCCTGCCGCCAGGTTGCCGCGCACCTCGTTGCCCTGGGGAATACGCGCCAGCGCAAACGGCACCGGCTCACCGTCAATCACCAGCACGCGCTTATCTCCTTGCGCAATAGCAGGTAAAAACTTTTGCACCATGACGCTGGTGCTGCCGTCGCGGTTCAAGGTTTCAATGATGCTGCCCAGGTTCAAGCCATCGGCCTTGACGCGAAAAATACCCATGCCGCCCATGCCGTCCAGCGGCTTCAAGATGATGTCACTGTGCTGTGTATGAAAATCGCGAATCGCCTGCGCACTGCGGGTCACCAGCGTGGGGCTGGCGAATTCGGCGAACTCCATCAAAGCCAGCTTTTCGGGATGCTCGCGCAAGGCTTGCGGGCTATTGAATACACGCGCGCCTTCGCGCGCGGCCTGGCTCAGCAGATGTGTGGCGTAAAAATACTCGTTATCAAACGGCGGGTCTTTGCGCATGATGACTGCATCCACGTCGGCAAGCGCACGTATTTCCTGCGATTGAATTGTGAACCAGGCCAGCGGATCACCTGTCAAAGACAACTGCTGCATGTGTGCGCTGACTTGCGCACCGCTTTGCCAGAACAGGTCTTGTGTTCCACAGGCCCACACTGCGTGCCCGCGTTGTTGCGCCTCGCGCATCATCGTGAATGTGCTGTCTTTCTCGGTATGAAAAGAAGTCAGCGGGTCGCAAACAAACAGAATGTACATAGGCCTAGGTTAACAGCCTGTTGTCGGCCAGAGTAAACGCATCAGATTTCGATTTTGCTGCCCAACTCGACCACCGAGTTGCTGGGCAGGTTCAAAAAGTCAGCTGCCGCACTGGCGTTGAGGTACATCTGGGCAAACAATTTTTCACGCCACTGAGACATACCGCCGCCCACGGTAGGCACGATGCTGTCGCGTGACAGAAAATAACTGGTGTTCATATTATTGATGTCGCCGACCTGGCCGCGCAACAAACTCAGCGCAAACGGCACATCCGGGTCATCCATGAATCCATAGTGCACCATGACCTGCCAACATTGGCTTCCCAGGTCTTGCAGCTCTATGCGCTTGTCAGTGGCAATCCAGGGCACTTCGTGGTTGCGCACGGTGACAAACAGGTTTTGTTCGTGCAACACCTTGTTGTGCTTCAAATTGTGCAGCATGGCATTGGGCACGATACCGTCCTCAGACGTCAAAAACACGGCAATGCCTTCAACCCGGGTCGGCGGCGCCAGAAACAGCGCAGACAAAAATGAACTCAGGTCCATGGCCTCGTTGCGTGTTTTGTGGTGCAACAAAGCGCGGCCGTCGCGCCAGGTCAGCATCAATACCAAAATCATGCCGCCTATGACCAGTGGGAACCAACCGCCATCAGCCAGCTTGAGCATATTGGAGCTCCAAAATGCCAAGTCCACCACAAAGAAGACCGAGGTCGCGCTGATGCACAGCCACAACGGGTATTTCCAAGCGTAGCGAATCACATAGAAAGTCAAAATGGTGGTGATCAACATATCGGTACACACCGCAATGCCGTAGGCCGCCGCCAAGTTGCTAGAGGTTTTGAACATGACCACGGCCAGTACGATGACGACAAACAAACCCCAATTCACCAGCGGCATGTAAATCTGGCCCGTTTCTTTTTCGCTGGTGTGCAGAATTTGCAAACGCGGCAAAAAGCCCAGTTGAATCACTTGCTTGGTCACGCTGAAGGCGCCGGTAATCAAGGCTTGAGAGGCAATCACGGTCGCCGCAGTCGCGAGAATCACCAAGGGTATCAAGGCCCAGTCGGGAGCCATATTGAAAAATGGATTTTTGACCGCCTCTGGTTCGGCCAGCAACAGTGCGCCTTGACCAAAGTAATTCAATGTCAAACAGGGCATGACGATGGAAAACCATGCCAGTCGAATCGGTTTTTTGCCGAAATGGCCCATGTCGGCATACAAGGCTTCACCCCCGGTCACGCACAACACCACTGCCCCCAAAATGATGAATGCTGTGAACGGCTGGTCCCAGACAAACATGGCGGCGTAATGCGGACTGACCGCCCACAAAATTTCCGGATGATCGACGATGTGATAGACCCCCAGCATGGCAATGGCAATGAACCACACCAACGTGATTGGGCCAAAAAATTTACCGATGCCGCCCGTGCCACGTTTTTGCACAGCGAACAAACACAGCAAAATCAAAAGCGTAAGAGGTATGACGAATCGTTTAAAAGTTGGCGACACCACTTCCAAACCCTCTACCGCCGACAACACCGAAATGGCCGGGGTGATCACACCATCGCCATAAAACAAGCAAGTGCCGAAAATACCCACCACCAGCAACACGCTGCGCAAACGCGGTTTATCCCGCACAGATGAAGAGGCCAGCGCCAGCATGGCCACCAGGCCGCCCTCGCCGTTGTTGTCTGCGCGCAGCACCAAGGTCACATACTTGAGCGACACGATGAATGTCAGCGTCCAGAAGAACAGGGAGAGGATGCCCATGATGTTGTCTGGCGTGAAGGCCACATGACCAGAACCGAATACTTCCTTGATGGAGTAAAGCACGCTGGTACCGATATCGCCGTACACCACGCCAATGGCGCCCAATGTCAAACCCGCCAATGAAGATTGGGGCTGTTCTTGGCTTTGCGCTTCACTCATAAAACTTCAAGCGACTGTTGCCGCCCTACCGGAAATCTAAGAAGCGCAGAGTTTAACGATTCCGCACTGCAGCAAAGAATTATTTTTTACTCGTAAACCTCAGCGTCCGGGTCGGTGGCTTCCAGCTCATAGCTGGCTGCCAGCATGGCCAGACGGGCGATCACGCCGTACATGTAAAAGCGGTTGGGCATGCTGGCACCCGGTTTCATGCCTGGTTGCGGTGTGTGGGCACTTTGTTCGAAGGCAAGCGGCACAAAGCTGGAGCCGGGTGCATTCAGATTTTCGTCAATGCCTCTGTCGGCATGAACCCGGTAAAAACCGCCGACGACATAGCGGTCCATCATGTAAACCACCGGTTCAGCCACCGCATCATTGATGCGTTCGTTGGTCTGTACGCCTTCCTGGATGATGACTTGATTGACCTCCTGGCCGTCCTTGACCACGCTCATTTTGTTACGGGTTTTACGGTTGAGCACTTCCAGGTCTTTGACATCGCGCACCGTCATGATGCCCATGCCATAGGTGCCGTTGTCGGCTTTGACAATCACAAACGGCTTTTCGTGTATGCCGAATTCCTTGTACTTGCGCCGGATCTTGGTCAACAGCGCATCCACATTGGTGGTCAGACATTCCATGCCTTCGCCCTCGGCGAAATTCACCTCGCCGCATTGGCTGAACATGGGATTGATCAGCCAAGGATCAATGCCCAGCAATTTACCAAAGCGCTTGGCGGTTTCCTCGTAATTGGCAAAGTGAATGCTCTTGCGGCGCACACACCAGCCCGCATGCAGCGGCGGCAACAGGTATTGCTCGTGCAGGTCTTCCAAAATGCCGGGAATACCGGCGCTCAAATCGTTGTTCAGCAAAATGGTGCAAGGGTCGAAGTCTTTCAAGCCCAGGCGGGTTTTGTTGCGTATCACCGGCTCGAGCAAAAGGCTGTCGCCATTAGGCAATTCAAACGCGGTGTTTTCCTTGATGTCCGGGTTGATAGAGCCTATGCGCACATTCAGCCCGGCCATGTTGAAGATGCGTGCCAGTTGCGCGACATTGGTGAGGTAAAAAGTGTTGCGCGTGTGGTTCTCGGGAATCAGCAACAGGTTACGCGCTTCCGGGCAGATTTTTTCAATCGCTGCCATCGCCGCCTGCACAGCCAACGGCAACATCTCGGGGGTAAGGTTATTCCAGCCGCCAGGGTACAGGTTGGTGTCCACCGGCGCTAGTTTGAAGCCGGCATTGCGGATATCGACCGAGGAGTAAAAAGGCGGGGTGTGCTCCATCCATTCCATGCGAAACCAGCGTTCTATGGCCGGCATGGAGTCGATGATGCGCTGTTCTAGCTCGTTGATGGGGCCGGTGAGCGCGGTGATGAGGTGGGGAACCATGGGGCTTGTCGTCTCGTGTGTTTTTCGGATATGGGGATGATTTTGACAGTTTCAAGCGATGCGCTTGTGACAGGCTTACAAAATAAGCAACTGAAAGTCAAGCTCGAACAAAGAAGTTCTCTTTATGTTGATCGACATGGCATTCTTCTTTTCCAAGTCTGATTTCACGATTAATCTGCGCTATGTCCTTGACAGCGTCCCACTTTGAAGCCAAAGAAAAAACAAGGCTAAGCCTGAAGATTCAGGGATGTAAAACTGGCAATAACGCAATCAGCTCATATGCTGTGCTGTCAACAGACCCAATCTCAAACCAGAGCTTGAAGTAAATCAACCTCAACCCCGTACCTCACCCTCACCCAACACCACAAACTTCAACGACGTCAGCCCCTCAATACCAACCGGGCCGCGCGCGTGAAACTTGTCGGTAGAGATACCAATCTCAGCACCCAAGCCGTACTCGAAGCCATCGGCAAACCGGGTGCTGGCGTTGATCATCACGCTGGCTGAATCCACCTCGCGCACAAAGCGTTGACCGTTCACATGGTTGAGCGTGAGGATGGCATCGGTGTGGTGGCTGCTGTAATGGTTGATATGTTTAATGGCTGCGTCCACACCTTCGACCACTTTGATGCTGATGATGGGTGCCAAATACTCCTCGAACCAATCTTGCTCGGTCGCGTCTTTCAACACCGCACCCTTGACGCTTTGCAACAGCGCTTTGCTCTCGGGGCAGCAACGCATCTCCACGCCCTTGGCTGCCAACACCGCACCGATGCGCGGTAAAAATGCGGCTGCCACACCGCGCGCTACCAGCAGACTTTCGGTGGCATTGCAAGGGCTGTACTTTTGTGTTTTGGCGTTGTCGGTGACGCGAATCGCCATGTCCAAGTCGCACGGATCATCAATGTAAGTGTGGCAATTGCCGTCCAAATGCTTGATGACGGGCACCTTGGCGTCGCGGCTGATACGCTCGATCAAGCCTTTGCCACCGCGCGGAATGATGACATCCACATAAGCCGGCATGGCGATCAACTGACCAACGGCTTCGCGGTCGGTGGTGGGCACCAGTTGCACCGCATCCCGCGGCAAACCGGCGTTATGCAAAGCCTGTTGCACGCGTTGCGCCAGTGCGGTGTTGGACGCCAAAGCTTCAGAGCCGCCGCGCAAAATACAGGCGTTGCCGCTTTTGATGGCTAAGGAAGCCGCCTCGATGGTGACGTTGGGTCGGCTCTCAAAAATCATGCCGAACACACCAATGGGCACACGCATTTGCCCCACGCGTATGCCGCTGGGTTGTTGCGTCATGCCGGTGATGCTGCCAATGATGTCGGGCATGACCGCGAGTTGCTCGCAACCGATGGCGCAGGTTTCCAAAATGGCCGGCGTAAGTTTGAGCCGGTCCAGCATCGGGCCGTCCAAACCGTTGGCCTTGGCCTTTTGCAAATCGGTCTGGTTGGCGATGACCAGTGCCTCGGTGTCGCTGCGCAACAAGCGGGCAAGCTCTCGCAAGGCCGCACTTTTGTGCGCGGCGCTGGCCTTGGCCATGACAGCGCTGGCGGCTTTGGCCTGTTGCCCCAAGGCCAACATCAATTCGGGAATGGTGTGTGCGTTCATGTCTGGATTTTGGCAGACATGCGCCCGGGCGTCAGCGCGGGCTGCAAGCCTTGCTGAACATCAGTGCCAGGCGCAGCAATGCCTGCCAGTTATTTGACGGCCAAGTCGGCAGTTTCATGCCTTTGACGACGCCGTCAACCTGATGCGCACTTTGCAGCAAGCGATTGAGTACAGCCGGTGTTAGCTGCGGCAAGACACGCTCAAACAGTCGCTCCCTGTGGCCCCAAACGCGTTGTTCGCGCAAGACCTGAGGCAGGGGTCGACCGGCGGACACCGCATCCTTGACACGCTTCAAACTGCGTATGTCTTCGGCTAGGGTGTAATGCACCAGCACCTCGGCCACGCCCTCAGCCTGCAAACCGTCCACCATGCGCTGCACCCGCAGGTGTTGGCCGGCAAGCACGGCTTCACCCAGTTTGAACACGTCATAACGCGCCACGTTCAACACCGCTTGCTCGATTTGCTCAAAGCTCAATTCGCCATGAGGGTACAAAAGCCCGAGTTTTTGAATTTCCTGGTGCGCGGCCAACAAATTGCCTTCCACCCGATCGGCAAAGAAATGCAAACTGCGTTGGCCCTCTTCGCCTTCACGCACACGCTGCTGTTGCTCACCCAGGCGGTGTGCTATCCAGGCAGGCAATGCCGGGCGCTCTACCGGATCAAGTTGAAGCGTTGCCCCGTTGGCCTCCAGCGCCAGATACCAGCCGCTGGATTTGGCGGTTTTGTCCAGCCGGGGCAAAGACACCAGCAACAGCACGGCGTCATTGCCTGCGGTGCTTTCAGCGAGTTGCTGCAAAGCGACGCTGCCCTCTTTGCCGGGTTTCCCAGAAGGTATGCGCAGGTCCAGGATCAACTTGTCAGCAAACAAACTCATGGAGGCGCCGGCAGCGTGCACCTCGCCCCAGTTGAAATGCGCGCCAGCCACCGTGAACACATGGCGCTCGGTATAGCCACGGGCCCGGGCGCTCTGGCGAATCAGATCGGCAGCTTCTTGTTGCAACAAGGGCTCATCCCCGTGCAAGGTATACAGACTGCGCAAGTCCTTGTTCAGGTGTTCCTGCAAACGGGCGGGCGCGATTTGCATAGCGACGGATCAGAGTTGGCGCACTGCGGCCAAGCGACGCATCAATTGCTGCACCAGGTCAGAACGCATATCGCGGTAAAGCAATTGCTCTTCAGTTTCCTTGGACAGGGCGGCGGTTTCATTGAAACTGATTTCACGCTCCTGTATCAGCTCGGAATCCGGAATCAGCTCGAACCCGTCACGGGTGCGCAACTTGAAACGCACCCGGTAACGCAACACGTATTCGCGCACGGTACCGGTAGACGATTTACTGAGAATTACTTTTTCCTGTGCTTCCTGAATCAACTCCAGAATCACTTGTGCGCGCTCAATCTCGCGGGTGTCGGTGATGACTTCAAGGTTGTTGATGGTCTTGAGATTGCGCTTGAGCAATTGCCCGAACACCGAAGCCTCGGCTATGTTCGTATACATGGTGCTAAAGGCCAGTTCAGGCGCTTTGCGCAACTGAAAGCCGCAAGCCGTCAACAAAGCAGTACTTGCCAGCGCTGTGCCCGCCCGCCAGGTTTGATTCAACAGCGCACGGCGGGACAGCACGTCAACAGCTTGGGAATGTGGCATCAGATCACCAAATTAACCAAACGACCGGGCACCACAATGATTTTTTTCACTGCCGCGCCCTGGGCTTGTTTTTGGAAGGCTTCGCAGGCCAACGCCGCCTGCTCGATGGCAGTTTTGTCTGCATTGGCGCTGACCACCAAGGAGCCGCGCAACTTGCCGTTGACTTGCAGCATGAGTTCGATTTCGTCGCGTACCAAGGCGGTGTCGTCCACCTTAGGCCATTCAACATCCAGCAAGCTGCCGCTAGCGTTCTGGAGCCCCAAGTCTTGCCACAAATGAAAAGCGATGTGCGGGCACACCGGGTACAGCACGCGCAACAAAATAGAAACGCATTCCGCCAAGGCGGCGCAGTCTTGCGCGCTGTCACTCAATGACGCATCTTCCAAGGTGTTGAGCATTTTCATCACCGCCGACACGACGGTGTTGTATTGCATGCGCTCGTAGTCGTAATTCGCCTGCTTGAGCACGCTGTGAATGTCCAGGCGCAAAGCTTTGGCAGCCTTGCTGAATTCCACCGATTGGCTGCGGTCTACCGCCATGCCTTGCGTGATGGCGGCGCGGTGCTTGTGCGCAAAATTCCAGACGCGTCGCAAAAACCGGTAACTGCCTTCCACCGCCGAATCGTTCCACTCCAACGTGGCCTCGGGCGGCGCGGTGAACATGGTGTACAGGCGCGCCGTGTCAGCGCCGTAGCGCTCGATCAGGTCTTGCGGGTCCACGCCATTGTTTTTGCTCTTGCTCATGGTGCCCACGCCTTCATAGACGATGGGTGTACCAGCAGGTAAATTACCTTTGGCTTCTTTCAGCACTGCGCCAATCACTTTGCCACTGGCGTCATGCTGATCTTGCACCTCGTGCGGCCAGAAATACTCGACACCGCCTTTCTCGCCTTTGCGCGAGTAAATATGGTTGAGCACCATGCCTTGTGTCAGCAGTTTGGTGAACGGTTCATCCACTTTCACCAAGCCTAAATCGCGCATCACCTTTGTCCAGAAACGAGCGTACAACAGATGAAGAATGGCGTGTTCAATGCCACCGATGTACTGGTCCATGCCGCTGCCGCCAGTGGCCACGCCCTCTTGGCGCATCCAATAGTCGGTGCCGTCGGCCACCATCTTGTCGGCGTTGTCCGGGTCGCAGTAACGCATGTAATACCAACTCGAATCGACAAACGTGTCCATGGTGTCGGTTTCACGCCGCGCTGGTTTGCCGCAGGTCGGACACACCACGCCTTGGTGGAAACCTTCGTGTTTGTGCAAGGGGTTGCCCGAGCCATCAGGAATACAGTCTTGCGGCAACACCACCGGCAGGTCTTTTTCCGGCACGGGCACAGCGCCGTGTTCATCGCAATGGATGATGGGAATCGGCGTGCCCCAATAGCGCTGGCGGCTCACGCCCCAGTCACGCAAACGCCAGGTGATTTTTTTCTCGCCCAGGTTTTTGGCGGACAGCAGTTCGGCCACTTTGTTGACAGCGTCTTTGCAACCCAAACCGTCAAATGCCCCGGAGTTCAGGCATACGCCTTCTTTGGTGGCATACCAGTCGTTCCAAACTTGGTTGTCGAATGAAACGGCGTTGATTGAAGCAGGAGCCTCATATGTGAGGCTTGCCCCTGGTGAGGAATCGGAGCCTGCGACCGACGAGCCGGGGGCAGTCACCGCAGCGGCACCACCATCCGAACGCGATGTCGTCCTCCCAGCGGCATCACTACCAGCCAGCCCGACAACCTGCTTGATCACCAACCCGTACTTCAAAGCAAACGCAAAATCGCGCTCATCATGCGCCGGCACACCCATTACCGCGCCGTCGCCGTAACTCATCAACACATA
>Ga0209355_1001293_pt1 | contig 14261 bp, 14 predicted proteins | sample LauGreSBDMM110SN_3_FD_187563 | JGI IMG/M metagenome (GOLD analysis project Ga0209355, IMG submission 187563) | Freshwater lake microbial communities from Lake Michigan, USA - Sp13.BD.MM110.SN (SPAdes) (version 2) | ecosystem: Environmental > Aquatic > Freshwater > Lake | place: Lake Michigan...
TTCTTGCGCGAAATGTCGCCGCCGTAGCACTTGGCGATCACGTTTTTGCGCAGGGCCTTGATTGTCTCACGCGCAATCACGTTGGCCCCGATGGCCGCCTGGATGGCAACGTCGAACTGCTGGCGTGAAATGATCTCGCGCATTTTGCTCACGACAGCGCGGCCGCGGTACTGCGACTGGCTGCGGTGAACAATGATAGACAGCGCGTCCACCCGCTCACCATTGAGCAGAATATCCACCTTCACCACGTCCGAGGCGCGGAACTCCTTGAACTCGTAGTCCATGGAGGCGTAACCGCGTGAGACGGACTTGAGCTTGTCAAAGAAGTCCAGCACGATCTCGCCCAGCGGCATGTCGTAGGTCAGCATGACCTGTTTGCCGTGGTAAGCCATGTTCAGCTGGATACCGCGCTTCTGGTTGGCCAGCGTCATGACGGCGCCGACATAGTCTTGCGGCATATAAAGATGCACGGTCACGATAGGCTCGCGGATTTCCTGTATGCGGCCGGCGTCCGGAATCTTGGACGGGTTCTCCACCATCAGCAGCTCGCCGCCGGGCATGAGCACTTCATAGACCACGCTGGGCGCGGTGGTGATCAGGTCCTGGTCAAACTCGCGCTCTAAGCGCTCCTGCACGATCTCCATGTGCAACAGGCCCAGGAAGCCGCAGCGAAAACCAAAGCCCAGCGCTTGGCTGACTTCGGGTTCGTAATGCAGCGAGGCGTCGTTGAGCTTGAGCTTTTCCAGCGCGTCGCGCAGCGACTCGTATTCGCTGGCCTCCGACGGGTACAGGCCGGCAAACACCTGGGGCTGGATTTCCTTGAAACCGGGCAAAGCCTCAGTGGCGGCGAAGGACGCGCCGCCAGTGCCGGGCTTGATCATGGTGACCGTATCGCCGACTTTGGCCGCCTGTAACTCTTTGATGCCGGCAATCACAAAGCCCACTTCACCCGCCTCCAGCGCCTGGCGCGGCTCGGTGTGCGGCGTGAAAACGCCCAGTTGCTCGGCGTTATAGAGTGCCTCGTTGGCCATGAGCTTGATGCGGTCACCCTTGGCCAGGCGGCCGTCGACCACGCGAACCAGCATGACAACGCCCACGTAGGCGTCATACCAGCTGTCAATGATCATGGCGCGCAGCGGAGCGTTCGGGTTTCCCTTGGGCGCCGGTATGCGGGCCACAACGGCTTCGAGGATTTCATCGATACCCATGCCGGTCTTGGCGCTGCACGGAATGGCGTCGGTGGCGTCAATGCCGATGACGTCCTCAATTTCGAGCTTGGCGTTCTCAGGATCGGCCTGCGGCAAATCCATTTTGTTGAGCACCGGCACGACCGTCACACCCAGTTCGAGCGCGGTGTAGCAGTTCGCAACGGTCTGCGCTTCCACGCCCTGACTTGCGTCAACGACGAGCAGCGCGCCTTCGCAGGCCGACAGCGATCGACTGACTTCGTAAGAGAAGTCGACATGGCCGGGGGTATCGATCAGATTGAGGTTGTAGACCTGGCCGTCGGCGGCCTGGTAACGCAGCGCAGCGGTCTGCGCTTTGATGGTTATCCCACGCTCTTTTTCTAAATCCATGGAGTCCAGGACTTGGGCGCTCATCTCGCGGTCTTGCAAACCTCCGCAGCGCTGGATGATCCGGTCGGCGAGCGTGGACTTGCCGTGATCGATGTGGGCAATGATCGAAAAATTTCTGATGTGATTCATCAACGCAAACGCCTAAGTACTTGAAATTATTGCGAAGACCAGGGGCCGACTTCGCAACAGACATAAAAAAGGGCGCGTCGATTTGCGACGCGCCCTGAACCAACAATCTATGGCAACTGCGATAGTTGGAACTTCATTGTAGGCAAAAAGCCGATGCTGCATAGCCTCAAAAAAGCCCAAACCGCGTCGTTGCAGACCAGCAACATGGAACTTATACACAACTTATTCACATTTCATTTTGCGAAACACTGAACAACTTGTGGGCGATCTGTGGATCATGCGCAAATTGCTTAAAACGTGTGCACACGCACCATTCCAAAACAATCTATATAGCAAAAAAACCCTAAATCAGGACTTATTCTATCAAAATCCATTGAAGCACTATTCGCAGAATGAATAACTCGAATATAAGTTTGCGCAAACTAACAAAATAAGGATTATGGAAAAGTCAAAAATAAATTTTCTTAACCCATAAAAAAGCTCAGAAGGCCTGAAGCCCCCAGAGCTTCAAAGGCTATGGCGCTCTCAGCGGCCGGGGCGAATCAAGGCGTATTGAGCCATGTCACCGCGGCGGAACAGCACGTTGACGGTCTTGGTTTTGTCTATTTTGGCCAAGGTCTGCTCAAAATCCTTGACGCTGAGCACTTCGGCATTGGCAATTGCCACAATCACATCGCCTTCGCGCAAACCGGCACGTGCACCAGCGCCTTCAGCTGACTCGACGCGCACACCACCACGCAGCTTTAACTCCTTCTTAAGAGCGTCAGTCAGCTCAGCCACCACCAACCCAATAGCCTGGGCAGGACCCGCTACCGGGGGCTTGGCTTCGGGCACAGCGGCACGGCGCACTGGTTTTTCAGCTTCGATCTCGGCGATGGTCACCATCAGATCACGCGAAGTGCCACGGCGAAACACCGTGATAGATGAGCGTGTACCGGGCTTGACGTTGCCCACGAGTCGCGGCAAATCCGAGGATTTTTCAATGACCTTGCCGTCGAACCGGGTGATGATGTCGCCAGCTTCTATGCCGGCTTTGTCGGCAGGTGCACCCGCTTCCACGCCGCGAACCAGGGCACCTTGCGCCCGGCCCAAGCCGATCGACTCGGCGATTTCTTTGCTGACCTGCTCAATCTGCACACCAATGCGTCCGCGCGTGACGCGGCCCGTGCTGCGCAGCTGGTCCGACACGCGAATGGCTTCGTCGATCGGGATGGCAAAAGATATGCCCTGGAAGCCGCCCGAACGGGAGTAGATCTGGCTATTGATGCCGATCACCTCACCGCGCATATTGATGAGCGGGCCACCCGAGTTGCCGGGGTTGATGGCCACGTCGGTCTGGATGAAAGGCAGGTAGTCGCCGGTGTCACGCTGCTTGGCGCTGACAATGCCAGCCGTGACGGTGTTCTCTAGGCCAAACGGCGAGCCGATGGCCATGACCCACTCTCCCACACGCATGCGGTTGGAGTCACCGATTTTGACGGCCGTCAAGCCGCTGGCGTCAATTTTCACAACAGCCACGTCGGAGCGTTTGTCCGACCCGATGATCTTGGCCTTGAATTCGCGCTTGTCGGTGAGGGTGACGATGACCTCGTCCGCGCCCTCAACCACATGCGCATTGGTCATCACAAAGCCGTCGCTGGACAAAACAAAGCCCGAGCCGACGCCACGCGGCTGGTCTTCATCGGGCTGACCGCGGTCCGGCCGGGGTGAGCGCGGCATGTTGGGTGGCACCGGAATACCGAAGCGACGGAAGAACTCGAGCATTTGCTCCTCAGTACCGCCACCGGCTGCGCTGGCCGGTTTGGCTTTTTCGAGCGTTCGTATATTGACGACCGACGGCCCGACCAGATCGACCAGGTCGGTGAAGTCAGGCAGCGCACGGGCTTGGGCCAAAGCTGGTTGCGGCGCCAAGATGGCGGCACTCAGGCTCAATGTCACCAGGGCGTTCAAGGCCAAAGCGCGCAAGGGGATTCGATTCAGTTGAAGCATCATGAGCTCTCAGAAAAAACAAGAAAAAGAAAAAGCGGATCTTTACCATGTGGGGGCGCCGGCACATCGCTTCAAGAGAGCGCCTAAAGTTCGTGCCGCGTGATACACCACTTTAGCGGCAAGCTGGGCAGGCGGTCACTGCGTCGCATCAGAAACCTGCAAATGCAGCGGCCTTCGCGCAGCATAGACAGCACGGCGCATGTCCAGCCAGCGCTCGGGCCCGGCCCGGCGTTCAGCCCACAACCACCACACAGCACCCGCCGGATTGTCCAGTCGCAGCAGCATGGCCGATTGCAAGTCGAGCGCCACCAAAGGGTTATTGAGCTCAGCACTGGCTTGGTAGACCTCGCTCTCCCAGTACCAGTTTTCCCCGTCCCAATGCAGCTCGCCAACCGGCGAACGCCGCCAGCCTGCGGCCATTGCAAGGCCAGCCAGCAGGCAGCACAGCGCCCCCAGCAGCGGCCGCCAGTCGCCCGGCGGCGCACTTTCCCACCACCAGCTGGTGACACCGGCAGCCAGCAACCAGCCGAAAAACAAAAAAAACAGCAGGAAACGCGAACGCCCCAAGGGGTAGCTCACCGATGGGGCGTTGTACAGGCTCAAAACAAAAGCCGGTTTAAATTCGCTTAAAAACCAGAGAGCCGTTGGTACCGCCAAAACCGAAATTGTTTTTAAGCGCCACATCCATCTTCAGATCACGCGCCGTGTTGGCGCAGTAGTCCAGGTCGCACTCCGGGTCCTGGTTGAAGATGTTGATGGTCGGCGGAACTTTTTGATGGTGAAGCGCCAGCACGGTGTAGACCGACTCGATGCCGCCCGCACCACCGAGCAAGTGACCCGTCATGGACTTGGTCGAACTCACCACCATGCGTCGGGCATGCTCGCCAAAAGCGGCTTTGATGGCCTGGGTTTCATTGATGTCACCCAAGGGTGTGGAGGTGCCGTGTGCGTTGAGGTACTGAACCTTGTCGGCGCTAAGGCCTGCGTTGGCCAAGGCACTCAACATAGCGCGGCGCGGGCCGTCCATGCTGGGCGCTGTCATGTGGCCGGCGTCCGCACTCATGCCAAAGCCGGCAAGCTCAGCGTAGATCCGGGCGCCACGCGCCTTGGCGTGTTCATATTCTTCCAAAACCATCACGCCTGCGCCCTCACCCAGCACAAAACCGTCGCGGTCTTTGTCCCAAGGGCGGCTGGCGGTTTGGGGGTCATCATTGCGGGTGGAGAGCGCGCGCATGGCAGCAAACCCACCCACACCCAAGGGCGAAACCGTGGCCTCGGAGCCACCGGCGACCATGACGTCTGCGTCGCCGTATTCGATCATGCGACCGGCCTGGCCAATGCAGTGCAAGCCCGTGGTGCAGGCCGTGACGATGGCGATGTTGGGGCCCTTAAAGCCGAACTTCATCGACACATGTCCGGCAATCATGTTGATGATGGAGCCGGGCACAAAAAATGGCGTGATGCGCCTGGGCCCCTTGGCAAGCAGCTCCACCTTGGTGTCTTCAATCAGCGGCAAGCCGCCAATGCCCGAACCGATAACGCAACCAATGCGAACAGCTTGCTCTTCAGACAGCGCATCGCCCATGGGCAAACCGCTGTCAGCGACGGCCTGACAAGCTGCAGCCATGCCGTAATGGATAAAAGTGTCCATGTGCCGGCCTTCTTTTTCAGCGATGTAATCGCTGATTTGAAAGGCTTTGACCTCGCCGGCTATCTGGCAAGAGAAAGCGGTGGCATCAAACTTGGTAATCAGCCCAATGCCGGATTGGCCGGCCAGAAGGTTGGCCCAATTCTCAGCCACCGTGTTGCCTACGGGGCTGATACAACCCATACCTGTCACTACGACGCGACGACGGCTCATTCGCAAATCCTGGAGAAAAAATCAAAAGGCCGCAAGCGGCCTTTGAATAGGTTGGGGAAAAGGCAGATCAGGCTTTGTGATGCGTGTTGGCGTAATCAATCGCGTTTTGCACGGTGGTGATTTTTTCCGCGTCCTCGTCCGGGATCTCAATGCCAAACTCGTCTTCGAGTGCCATCACCAGTTCCACGGTGTCAAGTGAGTCAGCGCCCAAGTCGGCCACAAACGATTTCTCGCTGGTGACTTGGCCTTCTTCAACGCCAAGTTGCTCGGCAATAATTTTCTTAACACGTGCTTCGATATCGCTCATAGTTCCCTCTAAGGGTTGTGAATTAATCCGTGATTTTAGCCGCTTAGAGAGCCCTCTCCCTTCAGGCCTGCCGGACGGATGCGAACCGGCTTAAAACTCAGTTTTTACCTCAAAAGGCCTCACATGTACATGCCGCCGTTGACATGAATTTCCTGTCCGGTGATGTAGCCGGCTTCGGGGCTCGCAATGAAAGCGACCGCATGCGCGATGTCTTGAGGCTTACCCAGATGGCCCAGCGGAATTTGGTCAAGCAATGCTTTTTGCTGCCCCTCGGGCAAACTGGCGGTCATATCGGTTTCAATGAAACCCGGGGCAATGCAGTTGACTGTGATGCCGCGCGAGCCCAACTCACGGGCCAGCGCCCGCGTCATGCCGGCCACTCCGGCCTTGGCGGCAGCATAGTTGGCCTGCCCGGGGTTACCGGATGCACCCACCACCGAAGTGATGCTGATGATGCGTCCGTAGCGCTGCTTCATCATGCTGCGCATGACGCCGCGGCTCATACGAAACACCGCCTTGAGGTTGGTGTCAAGCACCGCATCCCAGTCACCGTCTTTTAATCGCATGGCCAGCATGTCGCGGGTAATGCCTGCGTTGTTGACCAAGACCTGAATACCGCCGTGCTCTTTGACCAGGCTGTCTATCAGCAACTCAATGCCGGCAGCATCGGTGACGTTGAGGTTTTTGCCGACGCAGCCGGGGTAGGCGGCGAGCGTATTTGAAATATGGGCGGCACCCTCATCCGTGGTGGCCGTACCGATGACCTTCATGCCGCGACGGGCAAGTTCGAGTGCAATGGCCGCGCCAATGCCGCGCGAAGCCCCTGTCACCAGCGCCAACTGGCCTTGAATTTGGTTGTCCGTCATGCTTTGCTCATTAAGAGTGTTTTAACTTCAGCCAGGCTGGCGGGGTCGAACAAGGCTGCGCCCGTCATGTCGGCGTCTATGCGCTTGACCATGCCGGCCAGCACCTTGCCGGGGCCGCATTCGATCAGGGTGTGCAGACCGCGCGCCTTCATTGCCAGCACGCACTCGACCCAGCGCACGGGGCCAAAAGCCTGCCGGAACAGCGCATCACGCAAGCGGTCCAGGTCAGACTCGACGGCCACATCAATGTTGTTGACCACTGGAATCTGCGGCGCAGCAAGGCTCAGGGTGGCGAGTTTTTCACGCAGTTTATCGGCTGCAGGCTTCATCAGGCTTGAGTGAAAAGGCGCAGAAACCGACAAAGGCAAAGCGCGTTTGGCGCCGTTGGCTTTGAGGACCTCGCAAGCCTTGTCAACGGCCGCCTTGCTGCCGGCAATCACGGTCTGACCCGGGTCATTGAAATTAACAGCCTCGACCACTTCGGTGGAACCCGGCCCGAAACTGCGCACGGCTTCTGCGCAACCGTCGATGACTTTGTCGGCCGGCATGCCGAGAATGGCCGCCATAGCACCCACGCCCACAGGCACTGCATCCTGCATGGCTTGCGCCCGAAAGCGCACCAGCGGCGTAGCCTGAGCCAAGGTCAAAACGCCTGCGGCCACCAAGGCCGAATACTCCCCCAAAGAATGACCGGCGACTGCAGCAGGAACGGCACCGGTCTCGGCCAGCCAGACGCGGTAAGCGGCCACTGCGGCCACTAGCATCACGGGCTGGGTGTTGGTGGTCAGGGCCAGTGCTTCTTTGGGACCTTCACGAATGAGTTGCCCCAGGTCTTGGCCCAAGGCCTCAGATGCTTCTGCCAAAGTTTGCGCCACCAAGGGGTGTTCGCTCCAGGCGTCAAGCATGCCAACCGACTGCGAACCCTGGCCTGGAAAGATAAAAGCAAATGGCTTCAAAAAACGAGACTCCGTTAAATAAGCGTTGAAATAAGCTAAGTAAGCGAGCGTGCGCTCAGTAGTCGAGCAGCACAGCGCCCCAGGTGAAGCCGCCACCCACGCCCTCGAGCATGAGCGTGTCGCCCTTTTTGATTTTGCCGCTGCGCACGGCCACATCCAACGCCAGCGGAATCGAAGCGGCCGATGTGTTGCCGTGCTGGTCCACCGTCACCACCACTTTGTCCATAGACAGCTTGAGTTTTTTGGCCGTGCTTTGCATGATGCGGATATTGGCCTGGTGCGGAATCAGCCAGTCGATGTCGGCCTCGGTTTTGCCGGCCTTGGCCAGCACCGCACGGGCAGCGTCTTCGAGTACGCCGACGGCCAGCTTGAAAACAGCTTGACCGTCCATGGTCAGCAGCGGGCTACCTGACACCTTGCCGCCCGAGACATGACCGGGAACGCACAAAATATCGACATGCTTGCCATCGGCGTGAAGATCTGTGGCCAAAATACCGGGCACATCCGAGGCTTCGAGCACCACAGCGCCGGCGCCGTCGCCAAACAACACGCAGGTGGTTCGGTCTGAAAAGTCCAGAATGCGCGAGAAAACCTCGGCGCCCACCACCAATGCCCGGTTGGCGCTGCCTGTTTTGATCAGGGAATCAGCCAGAGTCAGGGCATAAACAAAGCCGCTGCAAACCGCTTGCACGTCAAAAGCCGGGCAACCGGCCACACCCAGCTTGTTTTGCAAAATGCAGGCCGATGACGGAAACACCATGTCCGGCGTGGACGTCGCCACAATGATAAGGTCTATGTCGGCGGCCTGGCAGCCGGCCGCCTCGATGGCGTTACGGCAAGCGTGTAGCGCCAGGTCACTGACGCAGACATCGGCATCGGCAAAGTAGCGGGCCCGGATTCCGGTGCGCTCAACGATCCACTCGTCAGACGTCTCAACGCCTTTGGCAGCCAGTTCGGCGGCCAGATCGGCATTGCTTAAACGGCGCGGGGGCAGGTAGCTGCCGGTGCCAGTGATGCGGGAAAAACGACTCATTCAGAGCTCACATGAGGGACGAAAGATCGTCAATGGACAGGGGCCTGAGACAAATTAGAAGACTCGTCAGGGGCTGCTGCCTCAGCAGCTGCGCTCCCCGAAGCGGCGGCAACATGGGCCAGCAGCGGTGCCGCATGGGCAATGCGGTCCTTCACTTTTCCCAGCAGGTTGTTGGCGGATGCATCATAAGCGCGATTGAGTGCGCGCTCAAAGGCAAAAGCATCTGCCGAACCGTGACTTTTAAAAACCAGCCCACACAAACCCAACAGCGCAGCGCCGTTGTAGCGACGGTGGTCAACTCGCTTTTTAAACGCAGATAACACCGGATAAGCCAAATAAGCAGCAATTTTAGTGAAGATATTGCGAGAAAACTCAGCCTTCATGAAGTCGCCTATCATCGCAGCAAGCCCCTCGCTGGCCTTCAGGGCGACATTGCCCACGAAGCCATCGCAAACCACGATATCCGTAGTTCCTTTGAAAATGTCATTACCCTCGACATTGCCAAAAAAGTTTAAATCACCGCTTTTAGACGCAGATCGCAGCAATTCACCGGCTTTTTTAATAACTTCACTGCCTTTAATGACTTCCTCGCCAATGTTCAACAGCCCGACACTGGGCGCGGGCACATTGGAAATGGCGGCCACCAGGGCAGAGCCCATGACGGCGAACTGCAACAAATGGTGCTCGCTGCAGTCGACGTTGGCCCCCAGGTCCAATACGGTGGTGGCGCCGCCTTTGGCGTTGGGCAGCTGGGTGGCGATGGCCGGGCGGTCAATGCCGTCAAGAGTTTTAAGCACGTAACGCGAAATAGCCATGAGGGCGCCAGTGTTACCGGCTGACACAGCGACGTCGGCCGCTCCATCCTTGACCTGTTGAACCGACACCCGCATGGAGGAGTCTTTTTTACGCCGCAGAGCGACCTCGAGCGGGTCGTCCATGGTCACCACTTCCGAGGCCGGAACAATCTGGCAACGCGGATGTGACTGCAACTGAGCAAAACGGGGATGGGCAGACAGACTGGCGGGCAGACCGGTCAAAAGGATGCCGGCATCGGTATGCGAGCTCAAAAATGCCAGGCTGGCCGGCACTGTCACCGAGGGGCCGAAGTCTCCGCCCATGGCATCAACGGCAATCCGGATCATGGGGTGACAGAAGCTGTCAAAAAGGGCTTAGGCAACAAAACAAAAGCCCGCAGGATGAGTGCGGGCTCGCTTGTCTATGCGTAAATTACGCTTCGGACTTGGTTTTAAGCACCTTGCGGCCACGGTAAAAGCCGGTAGGGCTGATGTGGTGACGCAAGTGGGTCTCGCCCGTCGTGGACTCAACCGCAATGCCAGGAACGTTCAAGGCATTGTGCGAGCGGTGCATACCGCGTTTGGAAGGTGATTTTTTGTTCTGTTGGACGGCCATAATCCGCTCCTGAGGGGGTGTAGGGTTGGTAATTACGCACTACAGCGGGCCTGACTTTAAAAACCATGAAACTTGGAAGTCATGGCCGGTCTGGCGTTGCAGCAGTACGCGAAGCCTACGATTATAGCGCCTTCGGGGCTGTTTGGACAGCCCAGGGGCAGCGCCCGGCTTGTGGCATCAGTTTTTCTTAAGCCGGCTGAGCACCGCAAACGGGTTCGGCTTGGCCTGGTCGGCCTCGACCGCCGGGTCACCCGCGCTGAAAACCGGCGTCACCGGGCAGCTCTCGTGCATGGGCACCAGCGGCAGCGCCATCAGCAACTCGTCTTCAAGCAAGGTCAGCAAGTCAAACTGCGGCAACATCACCAGCAGGTCTTCTTCGGACTCATCGTCCTCGGCCATGGCCACTTCTTCTGAGTCCACAAAGCGATACCACTGCTCAACTTCAAGCGCTGTGCTCACCGCCGCCATGCAGCGCTGGCAAGTCAGCGGCACAGCGGTATGGGCAGACAAGTGCAGCCAGACCTGGTCTTCGGCGCCGGTCTGCGGGCGCAACTCGGCGCGCGCCTGCCATTGAACGGCGGCACCCGGGGCAAGGTCCTGGGCTTCGTCGGCCAGGCGTTGCAAGTCTTTGAGGGGGGTGACTTCAGACCACGGCTGGCCGTCTTGGGCCAAGGCTTGGAGGTTCAGCCGCTGGGGCTGGAAATTTCTGGACATGCGGGGCAGTGTAAGAGAATCGGGGCATGACGCCCTCTATCCCAGCACCCGCCGAGACCTCCTTGCCAGCACAACGCGCACTTGTTTTAGGTTCGACCTCGCGCTACCGCCAGGAGCTTCTGCAACGGCTGCGCATTCCATTTACCGTGGCCGCACCCGACGTTGACGAGACACCGCAGCCCGGCGAAGCGCCGGCCGCACTGGCGCAGCGACTGGCGCTGGCCAAGGCGCATGCGGTAGCCGCAGCTTTTCCCGAAGCCGTGGTGATCGGCTCCGACCAGGTGGCAGACCTGGAAGGCCTGCCTCTGGGCAAACCCGGCACGCACGAACGCGCTGTGGCCCAGCTGCGCCAGATGCGCGGGCGCACAGTGATCTTTCAAACCGCGGTGGCGGTGGTCTGCCGGGCCAGCGGCTATGAGCAAGCATCCCTGGCCGCCGTCAAAGTGCGCTTTCGCCAACTCAGCGACGAAGCCATTGAAAACTACCTGCGGGCCGAGCAGCCCTACGACTGCGCCGGCAGCGCCAAAAGCGAAGGCCTGGGCATCGCACTGCTCGAAAGCATTGACAGCGACGACCCGACCGCGCTGGTGGGCTTGCCGCTGATTCGCACCTGCCGCCTGATTGAAGCCGCCGGCATCCGCCTGCTGGGAGCGAAAGCCGCCGCATGAGCACTTACGGAAAACTGTTCCTGGTGCCCGCGCCGCTGGACTTCGGCTGCGACACCGCTGCGCCTTTGCAGCAAGTCATGCCGCAAGGCACGCTCGAAGTCGCCGCCAGGTTGGGCTTTTGGGTCTGCGAAAACGCCCGCAGCACGCGTGCTTACCTCAAGCGCGTGAACGAGTTGCACCCGCTGGCTCAGACCATTCAGACGCTGCAAATTCAGGAGCTGCCACGCGAGGTGCATAAAAAAGGCGATCACGGCGGCCAGTTTGACGCCCGCCCGCTCTTGCAGCCCGCATTGCAAGGCCAGGACATGGGTCTGGTGAGTGAAGCCGGCATGCCGGCGATTGCCGATCCGGGCTCGTCGGTGGTGCGCGCCGCGCACGACCTGGGCGTGCAGGTGGTTCCGCTCACAGGGCCGATGTCACTGATGCTGGCACTGGCCTCCAGCGGTCTGAACGGGCAGAACTTTGCCTTTGTCGGCTACTTGCCGCAAGACGCGGGTGAACGCACGCAGCGCATCCGGGAGCTCGAATCGCTGGCCCTGAAGACAGGGCAAACGCAAATTTTCATTGAAACGCCCTACCGCAACACAGCCTTGCTGGGCGCCTTGCTGCAAACCATGAATGGCAACACGCGGCTGGCGCTGAGCTGCGGCCTGACGCTGGAGGCAGCCTGGTCACGCAGCGCGCTGGTCAGCGCCTGGAAAAGCCGGCGCGACGAAAAACCGGCGCCACCGCTTGGCCTGCCCACGGTGTTTTGCATCGGGCGCTGAGGCCCGCTGATTGAATTAGCGGAAAGCGGGCGCGCTGCGCAGGGCCGCCTTCATGGCGCCCTCGCCCAGCGCTGCACCAAAGCGCTTGACCAGACGTTCGGCCACGTTTTCGCGGCGGGTGTAGTCAATGATGTCTTCGGCTTTGACCACTTCCCGGGCAACGAATTCGAGCGAACCGAACTGGTCTGCCAGCCCCAGCGAAACCGCTTGCTGACCGCTCCAGAACAAACCGCTGAACATCTCTGGCGTTTCCTTGAGCCGGTCACCCCGGCCGTTTTTCACCACAGTGATGAACTGCTGGTGAATCTGGTTGAGCATGGTTTGCGCATAAGTGCGCTGGCGCTCGCTTTGGCTGCTAAAGGGATCGAGAAAACCCTTGTTGTCACCAGCCGTCAGCAAGCGGCGCTCTACGCCGAGTTTGTCCATCAGACCGGTGAAACCAAAGCCGTCCATCAGCACGCCGATGCTGCCCACGATGCTGGCCTTGTCCACGTAAATCTGGTCGGCGGCCACGGCAATGTAATAAGCCGCTGAAGCACAGGTTTCTTCGACCACGGCATAGACCGGCTTCTTGTGCTTGGCTTTAAGGCGCAGAATTTCATCGTTCATCATGCCGGCCTGCACCGGGCTGCCACCAGGTGAGTTGATCAGCAAGACCACGGCGCGGGCACCTTCGTCTTCAAAAGCAGCACGCAAAGCTGAGTTGACAAACTCGGCGCTGGCGTTACTGCCTTCAGAAATTTCGCCGCGAATCTCTACCACCGCCGTGTGCGGGGAAGTCACACTGTTCGGGGCTGAGCCACGGTGCATGACCAACCACACCAGGGTGATGAAAAATCCAAGCCAGGCCAAGCGCACAAAAGTTTTCCAGCGGCGCGACGATTTTTGCTCCTCGAGTGAGGCAAAAGCCAGCTTTTCCAAGGTGGCACGTTCCCAGCCAGCGGCCGGGGCAGGCGCCTTGTTGTCGGCGGTGGCAGACAAAGCGGCCAGCGGCGGGGTCACTGGCGCGTCAGGGCCAGGGGGTTGGACGGGTTCGATGCGCTCGGGGTTGTTGTTGTCGTTCATAAATGTCCAGTTGAGGATGCCATTTTAAAACGCAAGTGGCGCGAGGTTGTAAGCCGGGTGCCAAGAGACCACAGCGGCGTGTTCGGAAACTTCAATCTTGACCAGCCCGCCGCGACACGGGCCGCCCGAACACTCGCCGGTTTCGGGGTGGTAAGCGGCGCCATGGCTGGCGCACAGCAGCCACTGCCCGCGGTCGTCAAAAACCTGGTTGGGCTGCCAGTCGAGCTCCATAGCTACATGGGTGCAGCGGTTCAAATAAGCCTGGGGCTGGCCCTCAAAGCGAATGGCAAAAGCGCGGCAGGTTTGGCCGGCATAAACCACATCAAAGGAGACCGCCAAGCCGCCCTCCACCAGGTCGGCCGAGTTGCACAAAGGCTGGGGCGTGGTGGATTCAGGCATGGTCGAGCAACCAGCGTTGGAGTTCCTGCACCGAATGCGCCACCACAAGTGGCTTGAGCGGCTCAAAGGCAGACGGCTCGTGCGCGCCGTAGCTCACGCCCACGCTGGCACAACCGGCATTCAGCGCCATTTGCAAATCATGTGTGGTGTCGCCAATCATCAGGGTGCGCTCGGGCTTCACGCCAAATTCCGACATCAACTCATGGAGCATGCGCGGATGCGGTTTGCCCGCTGTCTCGTCGGCAGTGCGCGAGCTGTCAAAACAGCCCTTGAGCTCGACGGCCTGCAAGGCCTCGTCCAGCCCGCGGCGCGACTTGCCGGTGGCCACTGTCAGAAAATGTCCGCGCTCTTTCAAAGCAAGCAAAAGCTGCAACACACCCTCAAACAAAGTGATGTCATTTTGGTGCACCGCGTAATGGTGGCGGTAACGCTGGCCCAGCTCGGGGTAGCGCGCCTGGGGCACATCGGGTGCGGCATGGGCCAGCGCCTCCATCAGGCCCAGGCCGATCACATAAGACGC
>Ga0209355_1001296_pt1 | contig 14212 bp, 15 predicted proteins | sample LauGreSBDMM110SN_3_FD_187563 | JGI IMG/M metagenome (GOLD analysis project Ga0209355, IMG submission 187563) | Freshwater lake microbial communities from Lake Michigan, USA - Sp13.BD.MM110.SN (SPAdes) (version 2) | ecosystem: Environmental > Aquatic > Freshwater > Lake | place: Lake Michigan...
TTTGACAAATTAGCAGCATATGCATCATTTAGTGCAATACCGATATACCACTGGGCACCAGTTACTACAGAAGATGATGTGCTATCTGCAGTAAGTGTACCCAAGTTAACTGCGTCAGTTACTACAGTTTTAGTGTAACAAGCACTGTAAGCAGCGCTATATGCGCCACCAGCAGATGTTGCAACGACAGTTACAGTAATTTGGCCAGTCAAAGTTCCATCTGTTGGAGAGGCAAGGGTAGGAATGTTGCTAACAGCGGAGTACTTAGAGATTGTATAAGTTCCTGCTGAGGATGGAGCAGTCCATAGAACTGCAATTGCTGTTGCTGCTAAATTTGCATTACCAGTTACGCCAATAAATACCTTAGTGGTTGGATCACCGTAGGTTGCAGCACTAACTGAACCAGCAAATGCGGTCATGGTTGCTGAAGAAAAAGCTCCACTGGTTGCTGTAAAAGCTGTTGAAGTGGTTGCATTTCCATAAATTGAAAGAACTCCACTTGCAAGCATAGTCACAGTCTGTGCTGTTCCAGTGCTTGTGTCTTTAGATAAAAGACGGGTAGATCTTGCAGATGCAACAGTTACAAGACCAGCAGCAATAGGGGTAATTGCGCTCAATCCTGTGCTATTTTCGGCTGTCGCAACATATGTTGTTGTATCACTTGCTTGTGCACTAAGTGCAATGTTGGCGCTGTTGGCGCTAACGTGAAGTGCTGCTCCGGAAGCAACTGGGGCTGAAGCCACAGATAGCATTCCTGCAAACAACGCAGTTGTTGCCGTAAGCGCAATGCGCTTGCGTAGTGTCGATTTCGACATTTGTTTCCTTTCGTTAGTCAGAATCAGGAATTTCCTGAATCTGGCTCGAAGATCTTTCGACCTTCTAATTCCATTTCCTTGTGGCACACACGTGTAATGCCGCCAGGAGATGGAAATCTATTTATTTGGTAGGCGCTGGCCCACCATCTGCTTGCTCTAATACCTGAAGCATTAGAGTCACAGTCTCAAGTTGATTAACAGAAAGTTGCATATGATCTGAGTACTCCTCGGCAGAAATAGGATTTGAAATTTCTGGCGCTGCTGGCTTAACAACTGGCGTTGCTGGCTCTGTTGGAGTTGTATTTTCTGGCATATCTTGGTTATTAGAAAGTTGAGATGAACTGGTAGTGATAGATGTATTTGGTTCATTACCAGTTAGTGAGTTAAGACCTAGGAAGGCGGTTAGAACAAGAATGAAGGTAAGTGCAATCTTTGATGATTTACCGGCAAGCTCTGCTGCCTTCTTATAGGTTGTAGAAAGAAGATCTAACGCTGTTAAGCCACGCTCTTCATCAATAACAAGTTCAGATAGAACCTTCCGAAGTGAAGCACGAGCACGAGAGACTGTGTGACGAACAGCAGACTCTTTAATACCAAGCTCTTTTGCAATCTCAGCAGTTGAACGACCTTCAACCTCCCACATAACTAAAGCAGCACGCTCTGCTGGAGATAGTAAGGAAAGGGCTTGACGAATAATTGCAGCATCTTCTGCAGATGAAATAGCTTGTGAGTGATCACCAGACACCTGCCAAGTAGATTCAACTTCAGCGGTTGCATCATCTAGGGCAACAAGATTTGGCCTACGGTTTTCAGCACGGAATAGATCAATACATAGGTTTTCAATTGTGCGGTGCAGATAAGAAAGAGCGTGATCATTACTTGAAAGCTCTGGGGCAGCTAACATAAATTTGACTAGCGCCTCTTGAGTGATCTCTTCAGCTTTTGCTTTATCTTTAACAATCCGATTGGCATGGGCAATAAGCTCAGATCGGTTTTGAGTATAGAAGGATGAAAATTGGGCAACGCTCCAAGAAGCAGGAGTTGAAGACTCAACTGTCTTAGATTTTTTGGCCTTAAATGCCATTTTGTTTGCCCCTTATTACCGGTTTTGTATTACAGAGTCAGCCGTCGCCGCCTCTATTCACCTCTACGAATTAGGCCCCAATTTGTCGCGGTCTGAGGACAAATCGGACATTTTACTAATAGGTAGACGAATAGGTCTTTAATACTTTTTATAGAGTTTGTCATCAAAACCCTCGAGATAATTATTGTCGGTCTCGCCAATAAATCTTCGTAAATTTACAATCCATAAAGAAACTTTTGAATTAGTCCCAATAAAGTAGTTAGCACCTATACACCCCCGGATTACATCGATCGTAGGTAAATCCAAGACTACAAACTCGCCTACTAAACCAGCAATAAAAAGTGTTTCTTTTGCTATTTGGGGACTATCTGAATAAACGTGAATCTTTAAATTGTTGTGTTCTTTTTGAACTTTTCTTACTACATCAATAATCTTATTAGCAGGTGATATAGATTTTTCAGTTAGAGTAAGTAAATCGCCCATTCTATAGTGAATTGCAATTTCATATTGGGATTGGATAAGCGGCTTTTCATATAACCTAACATGTTTTAATAGATACTCATAGAAATGGGTAGAAACTTCGCGATTAAAATAGTGTCCTCGCGTTGAGACTGTCCAAGGCAAGATATTGTCAAATTCTGTGTTTGAATTAGCCGATACAATAAAATTAAAAAAATACAAGATTTTTATAAGTAGACTTTTAAATTTAATTTTAACTAGTTTAATAGAATTTTTGTCTACTTTATCTTTTATCTGAAAGTCATTAATCTGAATTATTTCAAAATCAATGTTATGTATAAAGTCTAGTTCAGAGAGCCTTTTAGTGACTCCTCCAGTATGTAAAACTAGTTTAATTCTACGCTTTGGGAACTTTAATTTTAAATCAAATGCTACCGATAATGCGTAAAGCTGGGATCCAAGACCTCCCCAGCAGTGAACTCTTAGCGGAACAAAATTAAATAATTTCATAATCTCCTGAACTTAAAAAAATAAACTTTAGCCAATGTACTATATTAAAAGTATTGCATCAAAACTATAGACTCATAGCATGCTAGTTTTCAGGAATTCAGTGGGAGCATTTACAGCGAATCATTTACAGAAACTATGTGGGCCCTGTCGGGATCGAACCGACGACCCACAGATTAAAAGTCTGTTGCTCTACCGACTGAGCTAAAGGCCCCAAAAAGAACGGTATTGATAAGTACCTTAAGTTTGGTAAAAATCAACACACATGCAAACGAATCATATAGGCATTTTAGATGGTCATTTCTCAAAGGCTGATTTACTCAAGCGATCATTTATTGCAACTGCAATGCCATCCCCTGTTGGGGGTATTACAAATACTCTTCTTAGACCCTTGCTATCTGCAAACCTAAATGCCTCATATAGAACTTGTGCATACTCTTCATTTGTCTTTGGTGCGGCAATTCTTATAACCCCAGCTGGTGTTGTAAATGAATCAAGTGCAATAAATCCATCTCCTAGAGAGGGTAATCCTGTAAGAAATACTTTTGCCTTTGGTGCATAGTGAGACTCGAGTAATCCTGCTGCTTTAATTTGCACACTTTCACTATTAGAAATATCTAAACCAATAGAGATACTTAAGTTATCTTCGATCATCTCTTTTGTTATTGCCCCTGGTCTTAAAATAGATGGATTGCTTTGTGTGCAGTTAATAATTGTTGATTCAACACCAATAGCGCATTGGCCACCATCTAAAATCTGATCACTCTCTGATAAAAAATCTGCGAGCTCTATCTCAACAGCAGCTGCGGTAGTAGGTGAGACTGCGCCAAATCTATTTGCGCTAGGTGCACCAACCCCTAATCCGCCTTGAGATTCAAACTCTTTTAGTAGTGCTAGAGCAACTGTATGCGATGGAATTCTAATACCCACATTATCTTGACCACCAGTAATAAAATCCTTTGCAAGATCTGTTCTTGGCAGTATTAACGTCATAGGACCTGGCCAAAAAGCTCGGGCAAGATTTACTGCATATTCAGGAATATTCCTTGCCCATTTATCTAGGTTACTAATTGATGAGATGTGAACAATTATTGGGTGGCCTAATGGTCTGCCTTTAACCTTATAAATTCTTGCAATTGCATCTTTATTTGATGCGTCCGCTGCTAGTCCATAGACAGTCTCGGTTGGAAAAGCGACTAAATCACCTTTAATTAATCCAGCTGCCGAATCTTTAATCGCGGTTGCTGTGCAGTTTGAAATGATGCTCATAGAGGTAATTGTTGCACTTTGTAATTGATCAAAATCCCGCTTATTTTTTAATTGGTTTTGCCCAACTTAAATGACCCGATACCCTTACCTCTCCACTGTCCCCATCGTCTAGTGGCCTAGGACGTCGCCCTTTCACGGCGTTAACACGGGTTCAAATCCCGTTGGGGACGCAAAAGGAAAAGAAGAAATTCCTTTCCTTTTAGAGCTGGCCCAGTAGCGCAGTTGGTTAGCGCGCCGCCCTGTCACGGCGGAGGTCGCGGGTTCAAGTCCCGTCTGGGTCGCGATTTATTTATTTCTTAAGTGAAGTAAATAAATTTGATTGGCTGAGTAGCTCAGTTGGTATGAGCGAACGACTGAAAATCGTTAGGTCGCCGGTTCGATCCCGGCCTCAGCCACAATTAACTATAAATTATTCGTCTTTAGAGTTCAAAAAAAGAGCAAGAAGTGAAATCCAGATTACTGAAGCAGTTATCAAAATTAGAAAATCGTAATTAAAATTTTGTAATGAAATTAAAACAGCAAATAATCCATAAAGTGCAGAGAGTAACCAAAGCGTAATCGCTGAAACTTTTCTACTTAAACCGTATCTAACCAACCTATGAGATAAATGATCCTTACCGCCTTGAAATGGTGACACTTTTCTGTGGAGCCTAGAAAAAACTGCCACCGTTGTGTCCAGAATTGGAATAGCAAGTAGCAGTAGCGGTACAGCAAAAGAACTTACTGAACTATCCGTAGATGGTTTAAATCTAATAGTTAGTGTTGCAATTAGTAAACCTAGGAATAGAGCACCAGCATCTCCCATATAGATCCGAGCGGGGGCTCTATTCCAAATTAAAAATCCTAGAGTTGAGCCTGCTACCACAACCGATAGTGCAGCTATAAAGTATTGATCACCAGTTATTGCCAAGTAAGTTAATGAAATCGCAGTTATAGCCACAGTTCCAGCAGCGCCACCGTCTAAATTATCAAAGAAATTTATTGAGTTACATATTCCAACAATCCATAAAACTGTTATTGCTGCATCTAGAACTGTGATTCCTGTTGGGTTTCCAATGTTGTCATTTAATATCAGAATAATTGCTACAACTAGTCCTGCAATACTCTGCCCGATAAGCCTTGGTAGGGGATTTAGGCTTTTTATATCATCCCACAATCCAACTAAACCCATAACTAATGCGGGGCCAAGAACGGATGTTGCGAGCCAAAAATTACTCCAAGTGAATTTATTTGAGATTAGTGCGATATAGGAAACTATAATAACTCCAATAATAATTGCGACGCCGCCCAAATATGGAACTGGTTTTTTGTGTGACTTATGGGCAGAGTTTGGGCGATCTAGTACTCCTTGCGTTAGTGCAATTTTGCGCATTACTGGAGTGAGTAGTCCTACTAATACATAAGAAATAACAAAAAGAAAAAAGTAATCAACTTGTGAAATAGCCATTAGAAACTCGTCGTAATTATGCCGAACCTGCTTTTCGCCTATGCATCTTTGGGGCAGCTCCGCCAGTTTGGCCAGCACCTATCTTTGATCCACCTGCAGGTCCTGATGCTTTACCTGTGTTTTGTCCTTTTTGTTTCTTAGCGAGCGCCTCTAGCATCTTCGCCTTTGGATCATTACTTTCTTTTTTAGAGACTTCTTCACTCATTTAATTTGCCCCCACCTGATTTGATTATGTATTTGGCGTAATAGTTTTTAGTAGCGCTTTGACCTCAGACTCTTTATATCTGCGGTGCCCACCGAGTGTTCTAATTGAGGTTAACTTGCCGGCCTTTGCCCATCTGGTAACAGTCTTTGGATCCACCCGAAAAAGGGCGGCAACCTCAGCTGGGGTTAACAAATTCTCTTGACCACTGACTGAAAGGTGGGAGAGATTACTTTGACTCATTTTCTTACCTCCATCTTTCACCTAATAAAAAAGATTTACCGCAGATTGTCTGATTTAAACCTTATGGGCTAAGTATCCCTTTAAATATATTTAAGGACAAGTACTTACATTTATGTTGCAGACTCGAGAGAGGCCACCTTGCGCCAGCGCGAGACCAGCCGCTCATAACCGCGGCCCGCTAATGCACCGTCGCCTGAGGCAAGACCGGCGATAGATGTGCTCACATCCTCAACTGAAGTGTCAGCATCAAGACCAGCTTCACCATTTTGAATAAGTAAGTTATTTAAATAAATAGCAAGGCCGCCGTAATCTAGCTCCACAATTGAGTTGTTATCAAAGATATCAAGCCATTGCAGAAGGTCAGCTATCTCTGCCTCCACCTGACCTGAACCAAATGCATTAAGTACTGCTTCGTGGGTAAAGGTAGTTCGCTGTTTTGCCTTACCAATTGAGGTTCGCATAATTGTAAAGGGTCCATCTTCATTCTCACCACGTAATCGCTCCTCTGGGTGAAAGAGAGCAAACCAACGAGGTGGAATATTCCAAGTTGAGGTGAGGATATGTGAAACCTTATCTTCAACAATCTCAGTAGTACTTCTAATTGAGTCTTCAATAGTTTGAGGAACAAAAAACTTTATTACATCAGCAGGTAGTGTGTATTTAAAATCATCTAAGGCTACCCAGCATCTTGCTGCTGTCGACCAAGGGGCAACATATCTTTTCCCCTCATGATCTAATACATGAGCACCATCTAGCTTTAGCGCAGGTGGCTCATTATTTATTGTTCTAGTTAGCGCTCTTTTTTGTTCATCCCAACTAGTTGGTGAGGTAATAACAATCTGTGACCACCTAAGTTGATCAGCTACTTCAAATGAATCTATTGGTTCATAGATTCGAAGGGATGCTACATATGGAGTTGGGCGCATAGATGTATTCTAATTGAAAAATAACATAAGCTAAAAACCAGCCTTTGAGTAGACATTTTCAATATTTCTATTCATTTTACTTGGGTCAAACAAATTAAGCTGAGTTGCGTAAGATTGAACTAATCTTTCTGAAAAATTTTTATCACTAATCGTAGTTTTAATCTGTTGTGCTAATGCATCTACATCCCCAGTTGAGAAAAGGCCTTCATAAGTTTTACCTAAAACCTCAGGAATTGCTGACTTATTTGCTGCAACTATCGGCTTCTTTACGACCATAGCCTCTAATAAAACAAGCCCAAATCCTTCGTACTTACTGGGCAAAATAAATAGATCTATTTTTGATAAAAATTCATTAATATACTCAGTCTTACCTAACCAATGAACCTTACCGTTGATACCTAGTGACTTGGTCAATTCAATTAAATCTTTTTGTAAATAACCTTCTCCAACTACATATAGATCTGTATTAGGCAAACTTTTTAAAATATTAGAAAAAGCGTTTAATAATGTAGGGTAATCTTTTTGAGGAACTAATCTTCCAATTGTGCCAATTTTATAGTTTGAATTTTGACCATTCATAATGTTAGTAATTAAGCCTAAGCCTGCTGCGTTAGTTGAAATATCTTTTTCAAACCCATAATAAACTACATCAATTGTGTAGCCAGTTGGTATCTCACCTCTTTTGATTAAATAACTCTTGACCGCATTTGATATTGCAATACCCTGGGAGGCTCTTTTACAAACAAATTTTGAAAGTAAGTTGGAAACAATTTGTGGACCACTTGGCCAAAACGGTTCAGCGTTATGACGAGAAAAAATAAAATATTTTTTTGTAATAACTACTGCAGCAAGTAGCTCTGACTTAGGTAGATGAGCATGAACAGGTGATGGATTTTTTCTTAAGTACTTAGATAACAAAAAGATTTGCTTTAAAAAGCTTTTCCCAACAAGTAAATTATTTACTTCGGCTCCAGATTCTTCAAACTCATTTCTTAAATCTGGCTTTCCCTTTAGGTATAACACCACCACATTTAGCCCAGATTGAACTTGCTCACTAGTTAAAGTTAATAGCTGCTTTTCAGCGCCCCCACGCTCTATTGTTGTAATTAAGTGCGTAACTTTATTGCTAATCATATTATTTGCTTGAAGTATGCTGCAGTTTTTTCAATACCTTCTCTTATTTCAATTGTGGGTTTCCAATTAAGAGTTGATTTTGCCAGAGAAATATCTGGGCATCTCTGTTTTGGATCATCTAGCGGAAGTGGATTATTTACTATTTCACTCTTTGAATTGGTTATCTCAATTACAATCTTGGCAAGCTCTAAAATCGTAAATTCATTTGGGTTTCCAAGGTTTATTGGAGTTTCAGGATTTTTATCCAACTGCAACAATTTATAGATACCTTCCACCAAATCTGAAACGTAACAAAAAGATCTAGTTTGTTTCCCATCACCATAAATATTTATGGGCTCATTTCTAAGTGCTTGTACAATAAAATTACTCACGACTCTGCCGTCACCAATTGCCATATTTGGGCCATAGGTATTAAAAATTCGAATTACTCTTGTGTCTAAATTATGCTGACGTTTGTAATCAAAACATAAAGTTTCAGCAGCCCGCTTACCTTCATCATAACAAGACCTAATTCCTATTGGATTTACATTTCCCCAGTAGCTCTCCTTTTGTGGTGATTGAGTTGGATCGCCGTAAATTTCACTAGTTGAAGCTTGAATGATTCTTGCACCTGTTTCATTTGCTAGGTGAAGTAAGTTAATCATCCCTAAGAAATTTGTTTCGATTGTCCGAACCGGATCTTTTTGATAATTAACCGGAGATGCCGGGCATGCAAAATTTAATATTGCGTCAACCTTTACCTGATAAGGAATTCTTACATCATGCTCAATAAAAGAATAATTTGGATCATTTATTAAATGTTTGATATTTTTTATAGAGCCTGTCGATAGGTCATCAATCGCGATTACTTCATGCTTTTGCTCAATAAGTTTAAGTGACAAGTGTGAACCTAAGAAGCCCGCCGCACCTGTAAGTAATACTTTCATGGACATATCCTTACACATTTATATCTTTATTGGAAGTTCTAAATTAAGTTAACTTAGATCAATTCATATACTCCATGAATCAACAAATAATGTAATTATGATAGTTTTGCTATACTCATGTTGTTTTTGGTTCTAACAAGGGGAGATGTACCAATGTTAATTTCTGGTAATAAAGAATCATTACTTAGATTTATAAAAGATACAGACTCAGTTACTGATTTAGGTGGCGGTAAAGGCGATAGATGGGTTTCAGTTTTATCAAAATTTCCTAATTTAAATTTAATTTTTTCTGAACCTGATAAAAGCGAACTTGGAATTGCGAAAACTAAAATTAAGGGTAAAAACGTATTATTTTTTGATAGTGCTAAAGATATTATAAATGAGAGTCAAGACATCGTTTATAGTTTTGCGGTTCTTGAACATGTATGGGACAAACAAATGTTTTTCAATGAGATCGCAAGAATCCTAAAAAAGGATGGGGTCGCTTATATAAGTTATGACGATGGGCATTTTCGAAACTATTTATATAGAGATAAAAGCTATTCATTTCAATGTAGAAATTTTCTAAAAACTAAACTGCATAAATTGTGGCAATTATTAGGTTGGTACAGTAAGTACCAATATCCAGTTAATCCAGCAGATTTACAGACAATAATAAATACTGCTAAATTAAGTATTATTGACGATTATTATTCAAGTATAGATAATTTCAAAAACTTTAAAGTTATCGATAAATTAGACTTGTTTCGCGAGAATAGTGGGACAGTTTATGATCTAGAAAAAGAACTAAACACAGAGTACCAAAAATATTTTACCCTTAACCAAAGAATTGGAATGCATGGCCCACTATGGAAAGTTATGGGAACAAGAACTATTAAGGTAAAACGTATTATAAAATAATTGTTTTACTTTAAACCAAATAAAACTAATTTTTGTTATCGTCTTTAATGTATAAGTAATTGGCTTTATCTTTATCTTTATCTTTATTGTCTGAATCAATTTCTCCGTGTAACTCTTTTGCCAAACTCTCAAGATCCATATCTTGATTTGAATACTTAAGATCTCGGGCAACCTTGGTTTGTTTAGCTTTCGAACGGCCGCGTCCCATATCATTGGCCTCCTTACAATATCTTTTCTGTCGTAGGGTGAAGATTAACCAATTACCCCTGCTTTATGCCAAATCAAGATGATTAGGCTCTATATTTCACCGCTGCCTGGGCGAAAACATTAGATAAATCACTAAGTAAACCTGAAGCCCTTACCTCACCTGACTCACAAAAAGTGCTCCATAACGCTGGCTCATTAATTAGTCTAACTAAAGTTTGACCACTCATTTCAACCGTATTAGGCGGTGTTCCTCTTCGGTGATTACTACCTGCTACACATTGAATCACGCCATAGGGTGGCACTCTTAACTCAACAGATTTTCCTGGTGAGATATTTTTAATTAAATCTAATATCTCTTTAACGGTTGCTGCGATCTGTGGATCTTTAGTCACAGATCACAACCAAATATTGAAAAGTTATGCTCCCTTTTTACAAACCTTTGTCTTCATTAGGACAACTAGAGAGTTCGTACTCTTTTGCAGATTCGCTAGCTCAGCCAAACCATCTGGTGCTGAGGATAAAATATCTTTAAAGATGTCGTACTGATCTTTAGCCTCAATGTATAGATCATTAGCGTCCAGGCAAGCAGCAAGCGTCCAGGTATTCTTAGTTGGGGTTACATAAGGATTTTTTTCACAATAGTAGGTTTTACTGCCAGATTTAGTTTTTTGGCCCATCTTCTTACAAGCGACACCATTTTTAACTGTGGCGGCATTTGCAGAGGTGGCAAAAGAGGTAGTGGCAAGGAATAAGCCAAATGTGGCCACAAGGACTGAAGCTCTTACTTTATTTGAAGCTTTAACCATTTTAAATCCTACTTTCGCTCTGGCTTTAGATGCTAAGAATAACCTCTATAGGCGCTCTGTCTACCCTAAACTTAAGTGAATTGCCTGTGAATTGGCTAAATTTATTAAAAAAGGTACTTAATGGGATTGAGTCATGCTTAAATCAAAGGCTTTAGATCAACCTTACTTACCTCACCCTTTGTTACTTTCTTTATTGATTCGCCAACTTTTTGAGATTGCTCAAGGGCGCTTCCGGCAAAATCAGCTGGGTTTTTAATTAGATCATTTAGTTGGGTTAGTGAAAGTGGAAAATCTTTCTCACTAGTTAATGCGCTAAAGAAGTTACTGGCGGTATTTGTAGTGGCATGTTTTTTAATCATTTCATGAGCAACCTCTCTGCCTATTCCAGCCTTAACACATGCCATTAATATCTGTGTTGTAGCTAAAAATGGTAATTGCTCAGATAATTCTTTATTGATATTGTCTTCAAAAACACCAAACTCGGTAAGAATGGTCATAAAGGTGTGAAGTAAGCCATCTGCAACGTAGAAAGCATCTGGGATTACTACTCTTCTAACTATAGAACAAGAGACATCGCCTTCATTCCATTGATCTCCTGCTAGATCTGCTGCCATGGTGGTGTATCCACGAAGTAATACCATCATGCCATTTATTCGCTCAGATGATCTTGAATTCATTTTATGTGGCATAGCAGAGGATCCAACTTGTCCTTGCTTAAATCCTTCACTTACTAAACCACTACCTGCCATTAATCGGATCGAAGTTGCAAATGATGAAGGAGCCGATGCTATCTGTAGTAACTTAGATACAACTTCAAAATCAATTGACCTTGGATAGATCTGGCCAACACTTGTTAAAGTATTTTCAAAACCAAACTCTGAAGCAATAGCTTCCTCCATCTTTGTTAAGTCTTTTACAGAGCCAAGGGATGAAATAGCATCTTGTCCGGTTCCAACTGGTCCTTTAAGACCTCGAAGTGGTAGTCGATTAATTAACTCATTAAGAGCAGTTAATGAATACAGTAACTCTTCACCACAGGTAGCAAATCTCTTACCTAGAGTTGTTACTTGGGCTGCCACATTATGGCTTCTACCCACCATATAAGTTTTTTCATACTTGCTTATGTTTTTCTCAAGTAGAAATAATGTTTCTAGGCTTCTTTTTCTAATTAAATTTAAACCATCAAGTATTTGAATTAGCTCAATATTTTCAGTTAAATCCCGGCTAGTTAAACCAATATGAATCTTCTCTACTCCTGCTAAAGAGTTAAACTCTTCAATTCTTGCCTTCACGTCATGGCGAGTTATCTTCTCTCGTCTTTCAATTGAGGCTAAATCAACCTTATCTATAACCTTTTCATAGGCAGAAATATCAGCATTTGTGATTGGTAGGCCTGCTTTTTTCTGCAATTTTAATATTGTGATCCAAAACTTACGCTCTGCAATTATTTTATTTTTTGGATCAAAGATTGCCACCATCTCACCAGTTGCATACCTAGTCGCTAAAACATTTGGCGTGATACTCATTTGATTAGGTCCCTAACCACAATTGTCTCATCTCTTCCTGGGCCAACCCCGATGGCAGATATCGGCGCACCTGATATCTTTTCTAAAAACTCTACGTAGGCTTTAGCATTTTTTGGCAGATCATTAATTGATTTAGCCTTTGAAATATCCTCACTCCAGCCAGGCAGGTACTCATATATTGGCTTTGCATGATGAAAATCAGATTGTGATGCTGGTAATTCTTCAACCCGTGCGCCATCAACATCATATGCAACACAAACTGGGATCTTCTCCCAGCCAGTTAATACATCAAGCTTTGTTAAAAAGAAATCTGTTAGGCCGTTAACTCTGGCTGCATACCTTGCAATTGGCGCGTCAAACCAACCACATCGCCTGTTGCGCCCAGTTGTAACACCAACTTCGCCACCAATTTTTCTAAGTGCTTCACCATCTGCGTCAAATAACTCTGTTGGAAATGGACCACTTCCAACGCGGGTTGTATACGCCTTAAGAATTCCTATTACGCGAGTGATCTTTGTTGGACCAATTCCAGATCCGGTAGAGGCTCCTCCTGCAGTTGGATTAGAGGATGTAACAAAAGGATAAGTGCCATGATCAACATCTAATAATGTTCCTTGGCTTCCCTCAAGTAATACATTCTTACCAGCTTTAAGCGCTTGATCTAATAACAAAGCAGTATCTGCAACATATGGCTTTAAAACTTCGGCATAGCCAAGGTACTCAGATAAAACCTCATCAACGGTAATTCCTTTGCGATTAAAGACCTTAATTAAGATCTGATTCTTATCATGCAGTGCTGCTTCAATTTTTTGTTTTAAAATAGAAGGATCAAATAGATCCTGCACCCGAATACCTATTCGGTTTATCTTGTCAGCATATGCAGGTCCTATGCCGCGTCCGGTAGTACCAATCTTTGATTTACCTAAAAATCTCTCAGAGACCTTATCGATGGTGCGGTGATATGGCGTAATGAGGTGGGCATTAGTTGAGATCTTAAGTTTTGAGGTATTAATACCTCGCTCATTTAATCCGTGAATTTCTTCAAGTAATACAGCTGGATCAATTACAACACCATTTCCAATTACTGGAACTACATTTGGTGAAAGTATTCCTGAAGGTAGTAAGTGAAGTGCGTACTTTTGATCACCAATTACAACTGTGTGACCGGCGTTGTTTCCGCCTTGATATCTGACGACATAATCAACTTGATCACCTAATAGATCAGTTGCTTTTCCCTTGCCCTCATCGCCCCACTGCGCACCAAGTAAAACTACAGCTGGCATTTTTCTCCCACTATTAAGAGCCACAAATTAGCAGCGTTGCCTTTTTGTAGTTGAATTATCTACGGGATTACGGCTAATTCCATCACATTTTGGGCGGTTTTAAAAATCACCGCCCAAATGCTCACTATTTATCTACTCACACCCCAAGAAGTGTTAAGGCTCTTCTAAAAAGGGCTGATAGGGCAGTTGTTAAAGCACCGGTTGCAAGTAGGCGCTCTAAAATGGTGATTAAGGTAATTAGGGTAGTAGTTAACAAGATAACTTCCTTTCAGTAGGTGTTAATTGATTTTTATTAAATTTAGGCGGTAGCACGGCAACCTACTAAAGGATTAAGTGTAAAAAGTTATAAAACTGTACTGGTGGGGAAAAGTCATCGCTGATAATCTACTAACTATGAGTAATGAGATTAGCGGTGAATCATTTGAGAATTTATCCTATGAAGATCGCACCTTCACCCCATCACAATTATTTATTGATA
>Ga0209355_1001303_pt1 | contig 14181 bp, 9 predicted proteins | sample LauGreSBDMM110SN_3_FD_187563 | JGI IMG/M metagenome (GOLD analysis project Ga0209355, IMG submission 187563) | Freshwater lake microbial communities from Lake Michigan, USA - Sp13.BD.MM110.SN (SPAdes) (version 2) | ecosystem: Environmental > Aquatic > Freshwater > Lake | place: Lake Michigan, USA...
TCTTTTTTTAAGTTTTACAAACGTGCCTATAATATCAATAATATCTACTCGGCTTAAAATTTGTTGTATGGTATTTTGCGCAATAATCAATCCTAAAAAATTGAGGGTGTAAATTTAGGCTTCTTTTTTAAAGAAAAAACACTATTTTTAAACAACGAAACACTTTACAACCAAAAGTCTACATTGGTTTGACGACGGACAAAGTTGGTTATTTCCAAAAGAAATAATATCTTGTAGGAGAAAGATAAAAAATTAAATCAGAATATTTTATAATTTATTTTCAAATGAAAGCTATATTAACTATCAATGCCTACATTATTATATTAATATTGCATTTACAGGCATCCGCTCAAACCAACTTAGGATATTCATTTAATAGTAATGGTACTGCTGCTACAAGATTGTGCCCAGAAACTAAAAATGCGATGACCGATGGTAAGGTAAATGAACTAATAGATAAGATTCTTGCAGTTACGAATCTTAAAAATCGATTTATTATATTACCCTGCTCAAACATTTCAAATTGCCAGGCTATATATTATGAAGGCAAGCCCTACATTTTATATAATGCCTCTTTTTTAGAAGAGCTTAAACGAATGAGTTTTTCAGAAAAAGAGATAGTTGTTTCGAATAAAAATTGGGAAGCTCTTACCGTTCTTACCCATGAAATTGGACATCACTTCAACAACCACCTTAACAACCCGCCTCCTGGTGTTTCCTCTTGGCAGTTAGAGCTGGAAGCTGATGAATTTGCCGGATCTGTAATTTCTCGTTTGGGCGGCTCATTAAAAGATGCACAGACTGCTTATATGAATGAACCAAACACTGGCTCCTACACACATCCAAGCCGTTCAGATCGATTTGCTGCCATCGCTAAAGGATGGAATAATGAGCAATCGAGAAAAAGTAGTGACGATCCAAAAAAGGGGGGTGGAAATGAATTAAGCTATGGGAAATATTCAGATGACTTCAATGTTGACAGGTCAAGTAATTGGTTCAAGGCTTTTGTATCAGACAGTTCTTCATTCGTAATTGATGGAGGTAAAATGCATTTACAGAATGATCATGCAGCCGCTATGTTGAGAGTTGATTTTTCACCAGATATTTTAACTAATAATTTTAACTTTGAAAGCGACTTTACTTTCTCAGTATCAATGAAAAATTTAAAAGTTAATGAAAAGTTGAATGGAATAATGTTTTACTCTAGTAATAAGTTTGAAAATTATTTTCTTGTGACAGAGAATAGACCGTATCAGAGGGATAGTTATTATATTTATCAACGAGATGCCACAACACAAAAATGGATAATACTTAAAGAACCAACTTTTTTTCCTTATAGCAAACTCAAAGAATTTAAAGATCAGTTCTTATGGAGAGCCTCTCAATTCAATGACATTGTAATCCAAAAAAGGGGCGAGGAGATTCAATTTTATATAAACAATGAGCGTTTATTTGTTATTTCCACGAAAGAAATAGTAGCTGGAGGGAAATTTGGACTTTTTTCTAGCGAAGGAGGTTATCAATTATTTGATGACTTTAAATTGGAATTCATGAAGTCTGGTAAACGTTTACCCCAAGAAAGCATTCTTAGATAAAAAAATATTAACTTAGCATTAGTTATTTATTTAATCTTTAATTTTAAACATTACTTTTAAATAATTTATAAGACTATGAAAAAATTTCTCACTTTTTTATTAATCATTAATTCCATTTTCTCAGTTGGTCAGACGAAGAAATCAACGGGATTGATTTTTAATGATAATACGTATAAAACAACTCGCGGCTTATCCCCGGCAATGAAATTTTCTGGTGGTGATATACCATATTATTCATTAAAAAAATATTGTCCAACGCCAGGTAGCCAGGGAAATATAGGTTCCTGCGTAGGTTGGGCTACAGGGTATGCTGCATTAACCATTGCTGATGCAATTAGCAACAATAATACTAATACAGCTTTGATCAATCAAAGAGTCCGTTCTTCAATGTTCCTTTATTTGCAGATTGTGGAGTCCTGTCCTCAAGGGTCATACATAAGTGACGCATTAGAACTAGCAAAAACAGAAGGTGATATTCTTCATAAAGATTTGGGCTCAGTGCCATGTGGAACTTCCATTTCAAATGCGTTAAAATCATTAGCAAAAGATTTTAAGATAAAAGACTATTATACATTATTTAATTTGGATGCAACTTCTCAACAAAAAATTATTGCTACTCGAAATAGTTTAAATTCAAATAAGCCAGTTGTAATCGGAATGAATATAACTGCATCTTTTCAAACTGTTGGTTCTAATGGGTATTATAGTCCATCGCCAGGCGAGGAAAATATTGGTGGTCATGCACTTTGCGTAATTGGTTATGATGATCAAGCTAAAAGATTTGAAATAATAAATTCATGGGGGACAGGTTGGGGGAATAATGGCTTTTTTACTATTTCATACGACGATTATGCTAGAATATGTAAATATGGGTATCAATTTACTCTAGCTAACTCATCACCTTCAAAATTAGTAGAATTAGAAGGGGATTTTAAATTTAAAAAACTACTTGATGGAGCCTTCAATGAAATACCTGTCACATTAAATGGCAATACTTATGCTATTAATGATGTAAGAGTCAATGATTTTTTTAGAATCTCTGCGTCAAATATGCTAAAAGACAAGTTTGTTTACATCTTCAGTATAAAACCTGATAATTCAGCAGAAGTTCTCTTTCCAACTTCCAAGATGATTGATGCTGTTACGATTAAAGACATACCTGTTGTGCCCTCAAAAGATGTAACATTAGAGATTCCGGTAAATGAGCGAAAAGGATTAACAACCGATATGCCTGGTGAGGATATGCTCTGTATTTTATATTCAACTGAAGAACTGAATGATCTAGATGACATTATTAGAAAAGTGAAAAACAGTTCTGGTGATTATTCCTCTCGTGTCCAATTTGCGTTAGGCAACAGAATGATTCCATTTTCAAATATCGAATATAAAACCAATGAAATGGGTCTTACGGCAAAAAGTACAAGTGGAGTTGTTGCCCCATTAATCTTAAAAGTTCAAGTAAACAAATAGAAATAAAATGCATAGATCAATTTCAATATTACTTTTATCTTTTTTTTGTGTTACTGTTACTTGGGGACAACAAGATACAATCGTAATTACTAAAGCTATTAATGATACTTTTGCTTTTCAAGTTGTAAAACTAGACTCTCAATTTAATGTCGATACTTCTAAAGTAATTCAACCTGATTTAAAATTCGATTTTAAAAACCAATACCCATATTACGCAACAAACCTTAAAAATTGGAAAAAAGGCGATATTTTTTATATCCAAGTCCAGCATCTTCCATCCTCTGGTTATGTCTATGTGTTTAGTATCGATGGAGAGAACAATATAGAATATCATCCAACCATAGTTCTAGATTCATTAATGAAAAAATCGGGTTTTCATTACCCAGATTCTACTAAGTATTTTGAATTTAAATATGAAGGGATCGATAAGTTAGTGTTTTGGTACTCTACAGACTCTATCAAAAATGTCCAAAAGCTTATTGGTGGAATTGAACTAACTAATGGCACTTCTGTTAAGCGGGTCATTGGGCAGCTTGGGAAAAAACTATTGCTTGCAAAGCAAGGATGGCATCTTACAGAGGATCGATTTGGCTTTATTATTCAAAAGGAAGGATATGAGTATCCTACATCTTTTGTCTTGCCATTGATTGTTGAGTTTCCCGTTACTAAAAAAGAACCACAAAAAGTAAAAGTTAAAGAAGTTAAAAAAAAAGGCTAAATGAAAAATGTTAAACTATTACTTTTTGTTATCCTTTTTTCAAAGAGTATAAACGCTCAAACTAATCTTGGTAATACTTTTTCTGGATCTGGAAATCCTGCAACAATATTGTGCCCACAAACTAGAGCAGCTTTTACGGATGAAAAGGTAAATCAGCTAATAGTTGAAATTCTCAATGTATCCAATCTTAAAAACAGGTTTATTATCATGCCCTGCTCTGGGATATCTAATTGTCAGGCTATATATTATGAAGGTAAACCCTATATTTTGTATAATGCTGCTTTTTTAAATGAGATCAAAGGTTTGAGTTTTTCTGAGAAGGATTTGGTTGTTTCTGAGCGGAACTGGGAGTCTTTAACAATTTTAGCTCATGAGCTTGGGCATCATTTTAATAATCATTTAAATAATCCACCCCCTGGCGCAACCGCTCAACAACTTGAATTAGAAGCTGATGAATTTGCTGGCTCTACAATATATATGCTAGGCGGAAGTTTAATTCAATCACAGTCTGCATTCAAAAGTGAATCAGTTTCTGAATCATACACTCATCCTGGGCGTATGGCTAGATTGGCTGCTGTTGCAAAAGGTTGGAATGATGCATCACTCAGATTTGTTAACAAGGGTGGTAAACGAACAGAGCCAGCAATTGTTACAAAGAACTATAATTCAGTCAAGATTGGTTCACAGCAATGGATGACTGAAAACTTAGATGTATCAACATATACCAATGGCGATATCATACCACAGGTAACCCATGAAACGGTATGGGCAAACTTAACCACGGGGGCATGGTGTTATTATGATAATGACCCAAAAAATGGTGCTATATACGGTAAACTTTACAATTCGTATGCCGTGAATGATCCAAGGGGGTTAGCACCACAAGGCTGGCATATACCCACTGATGCAGAATGGATAACTTTAGGTACTTCATTGGGTGGAGATGCAGCAGCAGGCGGCAAGATGAAAACTACAGGAACAAGACTTTGGAGACGCCCTAACAGTCGAGCCACCAACGAAAGTGGCTTTGCAGGTCTTCCGGGCGGTTATCGCAATCAAGATGGAGTATTCAGTAACCTTTGTAGAATCGGTTTCTGGTGGAGTTATACCGAGACCAGTACATACAGTGCCTGGTTCCGGGGCCTGAACTTCGATGGGGGCGTTGTAAACAGTAACGACATGCATAAGCGAGCCGGTTTTTCTGTTCGTTGCCTCAGCAATTAATTTATTTGATTATTTGACAATTTGATTGTTTCCGCGAAACGGTCCAAAAAACTATAGATTTTAACATTATTTAGCGAATTACTAGATTATAAAGTAAAAATACCATCAAAATTAAACCCCTTTTGACAATTTACTACTAATATTTAAGCTGAATTAATAATTATTTTTAATAATTTTATGACATATAATAATAATACCATGCAAAAAATCATCATACTCTGTTGTCTGTTTTTATCATTTATTTATTCAAATGCCCAATACAAAATTGGATCTGATTTTTACGGTAAAGAAACTGTGAGAGCAGAGCTATGTGATCAATCGAAGAGTTTTATGAGTGAGCAAGATGTTGAAGGGCTAATAGCAAATATTTTATCTATGCAAGGGCTAAATAATCGTTTTATTGTTTTGTCTTGTGCGTCTGTAGAAAATTGTATGGCAACTATTGACAAAGACAATCGGCCTGTAATTTTATACAATCCAAAATTCCTGAAAAGTGTAAAAAAATTAAGATTTAAGGAAGCTGATTTGCCAACCTTTTCAGAACAGGACTGGTCTACATTGACCATTCTATCACATGAAATCGGCCATCATTTAAACAACCACATCACAAATCCTTTACCTGGTGCGACTAACATTCAATTAGAATTAGAGGCTGATAAAACAGCTGGATTTTTAGTTTACCTTATGGGGGGTACTTTGGAAAAAGCCAAATTGGCTTTTCAAGATCTTTCTGAAAACGTAAGCTATACACATCCAAAACGGCAAGATCGGATTACTGCGCTTACTAATGGATATGATGATGCTAAAAATAAATTCCCTAAAATTACAAAACCTATTGTTACAAATCCTATTGTTACTAACCCTGTATCAATTCAAGATCTACAAAAGCTTGTTATACTTGGCAAAAATGCTGATGCAAAAAAGGCTATTGATGTATTATTGGCTGATCCAAAAAATGCAGCTAAGGCTGATGTTTGGTATTATAAAGGTGTTATTTACAATGAAGTTGCAAAAAGTGATGCAACTGCTGGCCTTTGCAGTAATTGTAGACTTGAAGCTTTTGAAGCATTTAAAAAATACCAAGTTTTAGATGTTAAAAATACCTTGATGAATGAAGAGCAGAATGTACGCTTATTTGATATTTATAACGGTTTTTTTGATAATGGAGCAAAAAAATACAATACTAAAGATTATGAAGGTGCATATGAATATTTTAAGAATACTGCACTAGTTTCAGATTATATTACTAGTAAAGGGTTTAGTTATAATGGCTTTAAGTTTCCGGTTTTAGATACCTCACTTACCCAGAATACTGCCCTGGCAGCAAGATTAGCAAATAAAGATGATTTAGCTGCTGTGTACTACGAAAAATTAGTCGCTATAAATTTGAGTAGTGAAAAAGATATGGAAATGTATCTATACTTGGTGGAATATTATGCAAGAACAAAAAACAAACCTGCATTTGATGCTGTTATAGCCAAGGCTAAAAACTTTTACCCAAAAAATGAATATTGGACAGAGGTAGAGCTTGAGCAAGTTGATAAAAAAGATAAAATTGCATTATTTGCTAAATACGAAGAAATACTTGCAGTAAACAAATCGAATTATCTATTATCGTATAATTACAGTGTTGAATTGTTTAATTATGTATACATTAGCGATCCAAAGCCTAGCGATTTTAGTTCAGCTAGAGGTAAATTAGCTAATGCTATAAAAAGTGTAATTGAACTTAAAAATACCCCAGAGGCTAATTTATTAATGGCAAAAAGTATTTACAATGATACCTATGATGCACAAGAAGAATATAATAAAGTAAAAGGAGCAAAGCCAGCTGATATAAAGCTGAGGGCAGATAAAAAAGCGATTATGATTAAAATGGCAGACGAATGCATTTTATACTCCGACGTAGCTATTGTAGAATTTCTTAAAATGCCTAAATTAAAACCTTCAGAAAAAGGAAATTTAAAAAGTTGTTACAATTTACAAGAGAGTATGTATAGCTTGAAAGGAAATGTAGCAAAATCTAATGAAGTAAAAAATAAAAGCGAAGCTCTATAATTATAAAAATATAAATAAAAAACCTCCTGAAAAATTCAGGAGGTTTTTTATTTATTATCCGCCTACTCTAATTTGAAAAGTACCTCTACCACCACCCATTTGTTGCATATCTTTCATCGCTTTTAATTCAACATCTTTTGGAATATCAAATTCTTTATCTTTTACTTCCTTTTCAATATCAATTTTCGTTACTTCTACTATCATTTTTCTACCACGGTTCATCATTGTTTCGTACTGCATAGGAAATCCGTTTAATTTTTCTAATCCTGCTACCTGTGTAGCTCTTCCACCAAAGCCAGCTATGCCGCCTGTTGAAGTAACACTTTGCACTTTAAAATCAGGACAATACCAAACCATATTACTATCTGTTTTATTTTTTCTGGTTGTAATAAGTATCGCTTTTTTACATTGCATACCTGCAATCTTTTTCGATTCGTCTATATAAACAACGTCTGTGGTGGGAGTGATAATACTCTCTGCAACTTGTCCATTTTCTCTTCTGCTTTGCATTAGGCTATCCATTTGTTTACGCATTTTTTCTTGATCTTCATCTGTAGCATAAAAACCTGTTGTACTACCATTCATTTGCATAAGCGTAGTCGTTACTTTTTTATCATTATCTCTAATGGTTGTTGTAATATTTATTTCATTATTAATAACAGTTTTAACCAAATTATTTTTTATTTGAGTAACTGATTTTGTTTCACCATCGCCTCCAAACCGCATTATTCGTACTTCTGCACCCTCTGCAGAAGGTGGGGGTGGGGCAACTGTGTAATCATCTTCCTCTAGAGATACAATAGTTGTTTTTGTGGTAATAGTAGCCTGTGAAATTGTTTTTTGCTGGGCAAATACAACAGTAGTACAAAGTGCTAAAAGGGTTAATATTATATATTTCATCTTAAAAATTTTTGTAAATATACGAAGTCATTCGTAAAAATAAAATAGGGGGTAATATTTTTTTAAATTTTTAACAGAAGTTATGCTGCTCAAAGACTTTAAACATTTAAAAAAATGTTATTAGCCCAGATAAAGGGGTTGATTTCTAATATTCGTACCTTGCACACTCTTAAAAAAAGCAACATGAAAGAAGTTTATATTATAGCTGCGGTACGTACACCATTAGGTAGTTTTGGAGGATCGTTAAAACAATTTACTGCTACACAATTAGGTGCAGTTGCTATAAAAGGCGCCATTGCAAAAGCCGGTGTTGCACCAGAGCTTGTAAATGATGTGTTGATGGGTAGTGTATTACAGGCTAATCTTGGCCAAGCACCTGCAAGGCAAGCAGCAAAATTTGCTGGTTTACCCAACGAAGTAAATTGTACAACCATAAACAAAGTATGTGCTAGTGGTATGAAGGCTATTGCACAAGCTGCTCAAAGTATATTGCTTGGAGATGCTGATATTGTTGTTGCTGGTGGAATGGAAAGTATGAGTAATGTTCCTTTTTATGCAGATGCAATGCGTTGGGGAAATAAATACGGTAATACCACTTTTATTGACGGTTTAGCAAAAGACGGCCTAACCGATGTGTATGATGGAAAGGCTATGGGTAATGCAGCAGAACTTTGTGCAACAACTTGTAAGGTTACCAGACAAGAGCAAGATGCATTTGCAATAGAGAGTTACAAACGTAGCCAAGCAGCAATAAGCCAAGGTAAGTTTGAGAATGAAATTGTGCCCGTAGAAATTCCGCAACGCAAAGGCGAACCAATTTTATTTACAAAAGACGAAGAACCTTTTAATGTAAAATTTGATAAAATACCTGAGCTTAAAGGTGCTTTTGTAAAAGAGGGTACCGTAACTGCCGCTAATGCTAGCACTATGAATGATGGTGCTGCTGCACTTGTTTTAATGAGCAAAGAAAAAGCAGATGAATTAGGTTTAAAACCAATTGCAAAAGTTATAGGTTATGCCGATGCAGAGCAAGCTCCAGAATGGTTTACAACAACACCTGCATTGGCTTTACCCAAAGCGGTTGCCAAAGCTGGATTAACCATGGAAGATATTAGTTACTGGGAATTAAACGAAGCGTTTAGTGTAGTAGGTATTGAAAATAGTCGCCGGTTGAAACTAGACCCAAGCAAAGTAAATGTAAATGGTGGTGCAGTTTCGTTAGGGCATCCGTTGGGCTGTAGTGGTGCAAGAATTATTGTAACACTTATAAATGTATTAAAACAAAATAACGCTAAATACGGTGCTGCTGGTATTTGTAACGGCGGGGGAGGTGCTAGTGCAATGGTTATTGAGAATGTGTAGAGTGTTTACATTTCAATGGTAATGTTAATTTTGGTGTAAAGGCAATGTACTGCTCTTCACGCAAACAGCTACCTTTAATTTGTATATTCGCTATACCATCTTCTCCTCCAACTCCATTACTTTTTCAAAAACTGTTTCATACTCACCATTTAAAATTGTGAGCTCTAAAACAGCGTCATTATAAGCTTTTTCGGCCACAACAAATTTTGTTCTGTCGGCCAAAATATCGGGTTGCCCTAGCTTGGTTTCTAAATCGGCTTTTGTTTTAGATACAACTGCAATTATATCTTCTAATTGTGCAAAACGGTTTTTATGTTTTTGTAGTTCTTTTTTAAGCTCTTTATCTATGGGTTGTAAAGTTTGCTGTTTGGGTTTTACTGGAGCTATAGCTTCTATGTTTTTTTCAACTCTTTCAACCTTTTCAACTTTTTCAACTTTCTTGTCACCCACAGCTACATTCGCCGCTTGTCTTTCTTTCCATTCCATCCATTCATCATACCCACCATTAAATTCTTTTATTTCGTAGTTATCTATTTCCCAAATTTTATTAGCAGTTTTACTAACAAAATAACGATCATGGCTAACTAAAATAAAACTGCCTTCGTATTTATTTAATGCTTCTACCAATAACTCTACCGAGTGCATATCTAAGTGATTGGTAGGCTCATCTAGTAATAAAAAGTTTGCTTTACTAACAATAGTTTTAGCTAGTGCTACTCTGGCTTTTTCGCCACCACTTAGTACTTTAATTTTTTTATCAATATCATCTCCACCAAATAAAAAACAACCCATTAATGTTCTAAGCTCTAAAGTAGTTTTACCACTACCAGCTCTTTCCATTTCTTCTAAAATAGGGTTTTCAATATTTAAAGCTTCTAATTGATGCTGTGCATAAAAAGCATCAACTACATTATGTCCCCAAGTACGTTCGCCGCCTTCAAAAGGTTCTACACCAGCTACAATTCTTAACAACGTACTTTTCCCTTTTCCATTAGCACCAATTAAGGCAATTTTATCGCCACGGCTAATTTCGGCACCCGTATTTTCAACAATTTTTGTAGTGGCAAAACTTTTACTAATATCTTTTACGGTACATAAAACTTTACCAGGTTGCTTATCAATACTAAAGTTAATTTTTATGTTAGGTCGCTCTAAATTGGTATCTTCTATTCGTTCAATTTTATCTAGCTTTTTAATAATACTTTGTGCCATGGCAGCTTTGCTGGCTTTGGCTTTAAAGCGTTCTACCACACGTTCTTGTTGGCGTATATAATCTTGTTGATTTTCGAAAGCACGTTTTTGCATTTCTATACGTACCGCTTTTTCGGTTTGATAATAAGTATAATTGCCACTATAAATGTGCAATTCGCCTTGGTAAATTTCTACAATTTTGTTTACCATTCTATCTAAAAAAAATCGGTCATGGCTTACAATTACTACAGATCCTTTGTAATGTATCAGGTATCTTTCTAACCACTCAATACTAGGTAAATCCAAGTGGTTGGTAGGCTCATCCAGCAATAAAACATCAGGAGCCATTAAAATCATTTTTGCTAATAAAACCCTCATACGCCAACCTCCACTAAACTCTTTGTAGGGACGGCTTACATCTGCATTACTAAAGCCTAACCCTTGTAAAATTTCTTCTGTTTTATGGTGAACGCTATAGCCATCAAGCACATCCATTTCATTTAACAAATCGGCGTACTTAATACCCAATTCATCGGTAGGGTTTGTTTCTAACTCTTTTGCTAAATCTTCCAATTCTTTTTCAACCTCTAACACTCGTTCAAAAGCACTCATGGCAACTTGTAAAATACTGTCTTCGGTATCAAAACTTAATAAATCTTGATGTAAAAAACCAATCGTTGTTTCTCTCCCTTTTTCTACCGTGCCAGCACTAAGCCTGAACTGGCCTACTAAAATTTTTAATAATGTAGATTTTCCGGTACCGTTATACCCTATAAGACCAATACGTTCGTTAGGATGAATATGCCAAGTAGCGTTTTCAAAAATTGTACGAGCCCCAAATTCAAACGTTGCATTTTGTAAACCAAGTAACATTGTAGTATTTAATATTTTTTAATGTATTATTTTATTTTGACCAATGACAAATGACCAATTTTGCCGCAAAAGTAACGTAATCGTTAAACTTTAAAAAGGAATTACTCTTATTTGTATTTTTGTGGAAATTTTTACAAATGAAAAAAGGAATTTTAGTTGTTTTATTAGCCGCCATTGCATTTGCAGCCTATTGGTTTTTAATTCGAAAAACCGAAAATGGCTTTAGTGGCGAAAAGCAGGTTGCAATTGCCATTAAAAAACACTCCGATAAATTTAATACAAGTGTTTCTACTATGATGAGCGCCTATTTTGATATGCAAAATGCTTTTGTACTTGCAGATACTTCTAATGCAAAAGAAAGTTGCAAAAAATTTATAGCCTTAATAGATAGTGTTGATTTTAATGAATTAAAAGACGATTCTGCCGCAGTTATCCAAAATGCAAAATTATTTTTTACAGATGCTAAGGCAAACGCAGTTTCTTTATTAACACAAACTGATATTACAGAAATGCGTAAAGACTTTAATATGGTTAGCGATATTTTATATCCCGCCTTTAAATCCATCAATTATAATGGGCCAACAATGTATTACCAAAATTGCCCAATGGCTTTTGGAGAAGATAAAGGCGCTAATTGGATTAGCAGTACAAAAGAAATTATTAATCCATACATGGGAAAAAATCACCCCGAATATAAAGGCTCAATGCTACATTGTGGCGAAGTAAAAGATTCGTTGTAAACTAAGTAAGCTTATTCTATCTATGAAAAAAAAGGCGGTTTTGTGTTTAATGTTGTTAGTAGGCTTTACATCATTTGCACAAAAAAAAGTTACGTTAAGTGGTTACATAAAAGATTCGTTAAGTGGCGAAACATTAATAAATGCAACCATCTCCCTACAAGGAAAAACAAAAGGTATAAACAGTAATCAATATGGTTTTTATAGTATTACTGTTGATGAGGGTACGTATACTTTTATATGCTCCTATATTGGCTATCAGCCCAATATTATACAACTAAACCTTACGGCCGATAAGGTATTTAATTTTGATTTATTACCCAAAACAAAAGTATCCGAAGCAGTGATAGTGACTGCAAAAAAACGTGATAATAATGTTAAAAATGCCCAAATGGGTAAGTTTACTTTACCCATAGAACAAATAAAATCGATACCAGCTTTTTTAGGCGAAGTAGATATTTTAAAAACTATACAGTTGTTGCCCGGGGTGCGTAATGCAGGGGAGGGTAGTGCAGGTATTTATGTACGTGGTGGAGGGCCAGATCAAAATTTAATTTTGTTAGATGATGCCCCAGTTTATAACACAGGGCATTTGTTTGGATTCTTTTCCATTTTTAATAGTGATGCTATAAAAAATGTATCCATAATAAAAGGGGGTATGCCAGCACAGTATGGCGGTAGATTAAGCAGTGTGTTAGATATTTCGATGAAGGAAGGAAATAATCAAAATTTTCAAGTAGAAGGTGGTATTGGTTTAATAGCCAGCAGAATTTCGTTACAAGGCCCCATTAAAAAAGACAAAGCCAGTTTTATTATAAGTGCACGGCGAACGTATATTGATGCTTTAACCCAACCTTTTATTAAAAAAACTAGCCAGTTTAATGGCTCCGGATATTATTTTTACGATTTAAATGCAAAAGTTAACTACAAAATTTCTGAAAAAGATAGAGTGTATTTAAGTGGTTATTTTGGTAGAGATGTATTTGATTTTAAAAATAATAGACAAAGTTTAAACGTAAATATTCCATGGGGAAATGCTACTGGTACCTTACGTTGGAACCACGTATTTAACAAACGCTTATTTGGAAATACAACTGCAGTGTACAACGATTATAATTTTACATTTAATGCTGCACAAAATAATTTTTCTGTAAAACTAGCCTCTGGAATAAGGGATATAAGCCTTAAGCAAGATTTTGATTTATACCCTGCTAGTGCGCACAAAGTAAAATTTGGAGCAATTTACACGTATCATAAATTTACCCCATCTGTTGCAAGTGGACGGCAAGATAGTATTGAGTTTAAGCCCAATAATGCACAAATAAAATTTGCACATGAAGGGGCTATTTATGTTCAAGATGATTGGGAAATTAGCGATAAACTAAAAATAAATGCAGGATTACGCTATAGTGCCTTTCAGCAAATAGGCGCATTTAAAATTTATAAAACTGATGCTAATGGTAATCGATTGGACAGTACGGTGTATAAAAAAGGACAGGTAGTAAAAAATTATGGAGGTTTAGAGCCTAGGCTTACTCTACGTTACGCCTTTAACGATGAAACTTCTATAAAAACATCGGTTACTAGAAACCTACAATATATACACTTGGTAAGTAACGCAGGCACAACTTTACCAACCGATATTTGGGTGCCAAGTACCTATGCTGTAAAGCCACAAATTAGTTGGTTGTATGCAGCTGGTATCTTCAAAAATTTTAAAGATAATATGTACGAAACTTCGGTAGAGTTGTATTATAAAAATATGCAAAATCAAATTGAGTATCAAGAAGGATACACCCCTAATACGTTAGAGGATACCGAAAACTTTTTTACGTTTGGAAAAGGATGGAGTTACGGAGCAGAATTTTTTGTAAATAAAACAAGAGGCAGATTAACTGGTTGGGTAGGATATACCTTAAGTTGGACTTGGAGAAGATTTGATAAATTAAATTTTGGAGAAAAATACCCAGCTAAGTATGATAGAAGAAATGATATGAGTATAGTGGCTATGTACGAGCTAAATAAAAAATGGAAATTGTCTGCCACATTTGTT
>Ga0209355_1001304_pt1 | contig 14171 bp, 11 predicted proteins | sample LauGreSBDMM110SN_3_FD_187563 | JGI IMG/M metagenome (GOLD analysis project Ga0209355, IMG submission 187563) | Freshwater lake microbial communities from Lake Michigan, USA - Sp13.BD.MM110.SN (SPAdes) (version 2) | ecosystem: Environmental > Aquatic > Freshwater > Lake | place: Lake Michigan...
TCGAGTTAGAGTAGTGCGGGCACGGGCGTAGCAGTTTCGCGAAGCGAACAAGCCCATGTAGCTTGATTGGGCACGGGCGTAGCAGTTTCGCGAAGCGAACAAGCCCATACTACTATTCCATACTATTCCTGCATCGAACCCGGGCGCCTGTTAAAAAAGAGTTTTCAGTCGGAAAAATGGGGTTCAGGAAAAATGATTCGCGAAGCGGATATAAATAGCTACCAATTCTCTATTTCGTTTAACATAGGAGCCTTGGCCAATCATATCTCGAAAATATTTTTTCTGCAATATCAATTAGCGCAGTTCAGAATTGAGTTAGAGTAGTGATGAGTAGCTTGGCAGGGCACAGGCGTAGCAGTTTCGCGAAGCGAACAAGCCCATGTCTTTGATTCCATACGCTCTATCATACTGCATAAGGCCCGGATATATAAATTAAATAATTTGACAAAACACCTTGTTCTTTATAAAATCTGCCAAGTCATATTTAAATAAAATATGCCGAGATAGCTCAGTCGGTAGAGCAGAGGATTGAAAATCCTCGTGTCACCAGTTCGATTCTGGTTCTTGGCATAATTAAACGGGGCAATGAAACTTGGGGCGTAGTTGCGTAGAGTGTATGGTGTTGAGTAGCTTGACGGGGCACGGGCGTAGCAGTTTCGCGAAGCGAACAAGCCCATGTCATTGATTCCATACGCTCTATCATACTATATAAAGCCCTCCTGCTACGCAACATTAAACACAATGCGAATCAGCGTAGATTCCAAGACATGAGACTGAGAAAATAGAAATGGAAGGGTGTCCGAGTGGTCGATGGTGTTGGTCTTGAAAACCAATGTGGCGTGAGTTACCGTGGGTTCGAATCCCACCCCTTCCGAAAAGTTTTTCTAGACCAGAGCTCTGCATGAGGCTATGAACGTATGCGTGAAGTTAAATCGTAGCTTAATCAAATTCTAAAAGAATAGTGTATAAGATCTATTCTTTTGGTCGAAATTCTAAGGGGGCTGCAAATATATGAGCCTTTTGTCGGAATCGAACCGACGGCCGTCGCATTACAAATACGATGCTCTACCTCTGAGCTAAAAAGGCTTGAATAACAAAATTGAGCGTAGGAGTGAAGCATACTCATCAACGGGGGCTACGCCCATGGCCATTGGTATATTCGGTATTGAATATGGTAGGGTATATGGAATCGACCGAAGGTCGAACTCAACAACATACGCTCTTCCAAACTAGAAACTGGCCATGCAAATCGGCAGAGTTCTTATCGTTGACCTCATAATTGAATTTCTGGGGTGGAAGGATTCGAACCTCCGAATGGCGGAATCAAAACCCGCTGCCGTACCACTTGGCGACACCCCAACTGCATTCTCATTCTCTATGAATAAGATAATACTTCAAAGGAATGAAAATATCCATTTGAAGAAGGTATAGGTTGGGGCTTCTTCGCAGGGCGGCGGGGCTTATTCGCTTCGCGAATAAATGCCCCTCCATAGCCCCTGCCAATTATAGAACTGTACGAATCGAGTTTGACTGGGCGTAGCCCGCGTTGACGTATTTGCTTCTCAATTTCGCGAAGCAGAACGGAATCTATTGACCTTCGGTCAAACTGTATGGAATCGAGTATGGAATCAATGACATGGGCTTGTTCGCTTCGCGAAACTGCTACGCCTGTGCCCTGCCAAGCTACTCAACATCAAACTCAACAATCAACTCAACATCGAACTCTAGGTCAAACTGGTCAATACCGAACACGCGTATTCCCTTTATAAAACTGGACTTAATAAATAATTTTGGGATGCCTGGGACTCGAACCCAGAACTATTCGGTTAAAAGCCGAGTAGTTAATCTCAGAAATCTTATTAAATATGAATGGACGTAAAGCTTCACATCGGCATACCCGTTCGGTTTAGCCACAGCTATATGCCAATATCTAAATGTACTTAATAGAATTTCTGGACTTCAAAACCGTGCATGAGATTTACACCTCACACGGCTCCTTATGATAAACGAAAAACAAAGAAACGCATATTCGCTTTGCGAATCATTACCCCGGCGTGATATGTAGACCGAAGCAAGACTTATTCTCGTGGAGAAGTTTAGCTATTTATGTTTTTGATAAATCATAGTTGAAAGTTAGCCTCATCTACTGCTAAGTTTGGCATTTATTGGGTCAGGACCTTATGCAGTATGATTTCGAGTATGGAATGGAGTATGGGCTTGTTCGCTTCGCGAAACTGCTACGCCCGTGCCCCAATAATCAACTCAACATCGAACACTCTACGCAACTACGCCCCTACCAAGCAATACAGAACCAAAAAGCATAGATTTTTGTATAAATTTTTTATATATCCTTACTTATTACAAGTAGGCATTTGCTTTTTTCAACATCCTTTTTATGAAAAATATTATTTTCAATAAATTTTCCTGTTCCTATAACTTTTTTTGCGATAAATGGATCCTTATTTTACGATGTCTCACGAAATGTCAAATTATAGGTAGAGTCTATAACATCGAACGAGAGTATTCTAAAAATGCCGCTAGCATTCACTTGTATATTGGGGCTTCGCCCATATTGACTTTATCAGCATACTGAATAAATCAAACTGGAATTTCCGAGCATATATTTGAGTTTGAGTAGGGAATCAAAGTGTTTGATAGAGGGGCACGGGCGTAGCAGTTTCGCGAAGCGAACAAGCCCATATCAATACCAAGCTCCTCAACATCGAACTCGCATCTTATCGTCCCAACGAATTACAAACAGCGAATTTTAAAATTTATAGTGCATCGTTTTATTGCATAAGTTTTCTTGGCAGATTATCCATTTTTTCTTAACATAAAACCTTGCTGAATCAATTCTTCCCTATACGGTATTGCGTTTGGTAGTGTTCGATATTGATGTTTTCGAGTTTGGAAGTGTTTGGAATAGTATGTAATCGACCAAAGGTCGAACTCAACACTACTCAATCTTACTCAATACCGAATACGCCATTCAACCCAATAACAAACCCGAGGCGATTCTATTGACCGGTTATGTATTCAACTTGAACATTAAAGCGAAGGGAATTGAAGAAATTTGATGCAGTAGAGCTCCGCGCGGGCTACGCCTCGGCATAGCCCTTTGGCGAAACCCCAGCTGATTGATTTTTTCTCACCCTTAAAAGTTATAAGTTTCTAAATAAAAATACTTTTCATGAGTTTTTTATTAGTTTTTCTAGCATGTACATGAGCATCTGACTCCGACCAGCTACTAGATCAACTTTATAAACCGCCCTTGAACGTGTACTCTTATGTTTACAGGTCGCACCTCTACCATTGAGTTAGCACCCCATTGCTTTATTGATATCATAAAGCGTACTTCCAAATGAGGCAATATTTGTTGACTAAAGGGTTTTTTGCAAGTATATAGCGTCTTATTAGGGCCTAGTTTATTCACTCTGGTGCTCCGCATGGGAGTTTCGAGTTTTATATGTTGGAGGGGAGTTGCGGAGAGTGTATGGTGTTGAGTTGATTGTTGGGGCACGGGCGTAGCAGTTTAGCGAAGCGAACAAGCCCATACTCCATTCCATACGCTTTATCATACTGCATAAGTCCTACTGCTTCGCATGGGCGAAGCCCGCGTAGCTTGATATTGATTCGAGCTTCGCTCCTGCGAAGCGAATACGTGCTCCTATGAATAGATCGATATGGGGACTAAATAAATAACAGGTCATAAGGCTTTAATTAAATGAAGATGACAAAAATTTTAATTGTCTTGCTTTTTTTTAGATTTCCTTTATAATATATTTTAGAAAAGAGAATTATAGGTTTAGAATCTAAGTTCTTTCACATGCTCTTCTGCCTGACTTGGCCTTGAAAGTTAGGCAAATATTAGCCTCGGGTTGAGTATTTAGTTGGATATTGTATTAGGTATTGAGTTTGATCCAGTTTGCGCTTTGCGCAATACAATCAATTCCAAACTCGAAACAGGACGGGCGTATTTGGTATTGTGTCCGAGCTTCGCAGGAGCGAAGCTCGAACAGTGCATAAAAAATTGAAATGAATCAATATGTTTATTCGCTTCGCGAATTAGCGCCTATAGCAAATTTTCACTTTTATTGTCTTCTTTCTATTCTTGTTGCCCTCTTTTTAAATCCTCAACAAACAAAATATTTTGGTGGCTTAGCCATTGATTTCAAACAATTTGGTTTTTTTACAAAATATCAAACAGCAGAAAATTTTGTGTATACATTTTCTTGGCTTTTTTTAAGCATTTTTTTTCGTTGTTCATTTGTTTTGGCAAAAAAAATTGCTCATAGTTTTTGATTGGGGCTTTGCCTGGGCGAAGCCCCGCCCATGTTGATTGTTGTACATTCGAGTTTGAAATAGGCTACGCCCTACTCAATACATCAAACTCGATTCTTGCACGAGCTTCGCTGAAGGGCTATGCTGTAGAGGGTTCGATGTTGAGTAGCTTGATGGGGCACGGGCATAGCAGTTTCGCGAAGCGAACAAGCCCATGTCATTGATTTCATACTCGATACAATACTGCTTCGCTCCACGAGCTTCGCTCCAAGCCCCGAATCAAACTCAATCATATAACGAGTAGACTTTCTTATATAAATAAATTTGTTCATTTCAGTATTGACCCCGGAGAGTCTCATAGAGGCGTACAGCCTATGTCCGACTAAGGCTTTACCAAACCTCCCCGGAATTAAGAGTCAAATGAACATATTGGAGAAAAAAATGTCACCACAAACAGAAACAAAAGCAGTTGCTGGATTTAAAGCTGGGGTAAAAGATTACCGCCTAACGTATTACACACCTGACTACCAAGTAACAGAAACTGATATTCTTGCTGCATTCCGTATGTCTCCTCAACCAGGTGTACCACCAGAAGAAGCTGGGGCTGCGGTTGCTGCAGAATCATCAACTGGAACTTGGACAACAGTATGGACTGACGGTTTAACTGACCTTGACAAATACAAAGGCCGTTGTTATGATATCGAACCAGTTGCTGGTGAAGATAGCCAATATATCGCTTATGTTGCTTATCCAATTGACCTTTTTGAAGAAGGTTCTGTAACAAACCTTTTCACTTCAATCGTAGGAAACGTATTTGGTTTTAAAGCATTACGTGCTCTTCGTCTTGAAGATTTACGTATTCCACCTGCATATGCTAAAACATTCCAAGGTGCTCCACACGGTATCCAAGTAGAACGTGACAAACTAAACAAATATGGTCGTGCACTTTTAGGATGTACAATCAAACCAAAATTAGGTCTGTCTGCTAAAAACTACGGTCGTGCAGTATACGAATGTTTACGTGGTGGTCTTGACTTCACAAAAGACGATGAAAACGTAACTTCTCAACCATTCATGCGTTGGAGAGACCGTTTCCTTTTCGTAGCTGAAGCACTTTACAAATCACAAGCTGAAACTGGTGAAATTAAAGGTCACTACCTAAACGTTACAGCAGGAACATCTGAAGAGATGCTTCGTCGTGCTGAATTCGCAAAAGATTTAGGTGTACCAATTATTATGCATGACTACCTAACTGGTGGTTTTACATCAAACACAAGTTTATCAAACTATTGCCGTAACAATGGTTTACTTCTTCACATTCACCGTGCTATGCACGCTGTAATTGACCGTCAACGTAATCACGGTATTCACTTCCGTGTATTAGCAAAAGCTCTTCGTCTTTCAGGTGGTGACCACCTTCACTCTGGTACTGTAGTAGGTAAACTAGAAGGTGAACGTGATGTAACTCTTGGTTTCGTAGACCTAATGCGTGACCCATATATTGAAAAAGACAGAAACCGTGGTATTTACTTCACACAAGACTGGTGTGCTCTTCCAGGCGTTATGCCGGTAGCTTCTGGTGGTATTCACGTATGGCACATGCCAGCACTTGTAGACATCTTCGGTGATGACGCTTGTTTACAATTTGGTGGCGGTACACTTGGACACCCTTGGGGTAACTGTCCAGGTGCAGTAGCAAACCGTGTTGCTCTTGAAGCTTGTGTACAAGCTCGTAACGAAGGTCGTAACCTTGCTCGTGAAGGTGGCGATGTAATTCGTGCAGCTTGCAAATGGAGTCCTGAACTAGCAGCTGCTTGTGAAGTTTGGAAAGAAATTAAATTTGAATTCCAAGCAATGGATACTCTATAATTTCTTGGTTGAATCTGGGTTTTGGGGCATTCTTTGCGTACGGCACGCGGGCGTAAGCCCCTGCCGAAGCAAAACAGGTCTCCTGTACGCCCTTACATCATAGGTTTGCTCAGAATAAATAAAGCCAACCCAGTCATATTGTTGAAAGACTATGACCGGGTTGGCCGTTTGTTTTTTTATATTAAAAGAGATCTTTTTGTAGAATTCCCTTCGGAAGCCACCGGGCTAGTTCATAGGGGCTTTGCCCATATCAATTTCAAACTGTATGGAATTTATGATGCGCGTAGCCCTAACTCGATTCCATACTCAAAACATTCGATAGAATACCGAACATTCCCACGCGAATTCACTCAAGTGGGCTTCGCAGGAGCGAAGCAGGAGGGCTATGCCCCTACAGTACTCGAATACACCTAGCCTTAGGGCCTCGAGTTTAATGTAGCCTTCGATGTTGCGCTTCGCGCATACTCGATTCTCCTGCTTCGCCCATGGAGCTTGGTATTGGGCAAAGCCCTCAAGATTTCTGCATCGAAGGCTAAATCAAACCCATAGACTGCATACTTGATTACCTACGCCCCACTACACTATGAGGAATTAGAATAAGCCAAGTGTTAAAGCTTTATCAATAGGCATGGCTGCGCCAATACCTAACCAAATAGCTACAACAGTTCCAAAAAGGAAAACAGTTGTTGCAACTGGTCGACGGAATGGGTTTTGAAATTTATTAATATTTTCAATAAATGGAACTGTTAGTAATCCTACTGGTACTGCAGCCATACTTAATACACCAAGAAGTTTATTTGGAATTGTTCGAAGAAGGTTAAATGTTGAGAAGAAATACCATTCTGGAAGAATTTCAATTGGCGTTGCAAAAGGATTTGCCGGTTCACCTAATGGTGTTGGTTCGAGAACACCAAGGCCTACCACAGCAGCAATTGTTCCAAAAATTACAACTGGGAAAATATAAAGAAGGTCGTTTGGCCAAGCAGGCTCACCGTAGTAATTATGCCCCATTCCTTTTGCTAATTTTGCACGAAGAACAGGATCCGTCAGATCGGGTTTTTTTGTTACAGACATAAAAAATCTCCTTTGAAATTCATTAAAAAAGAAAAGTGAACTGGAATGTTGCGCATATTTGTTTTTGCGCGAGTTCGTTATCTATTCGGTATTCTTTGGAATAGGGGCTTCGCTGAACGGCTATGCTGTAACGGCACGAATCGAGTTTGATGTTGAGTAGGTTGACGGGGCACGGGCGTAGCAGTTTCGCGAAGCGAACAAGCCCATGTCATTGATTCCATACTCGATTCCATACAGTTTGACCGAAGGTCAATACATACCGAATACATTAGCCGCACAGCCCTGCGAATCGCCCCAGTCAAGAATTATAAAGGCCCTGAAATACCTTGTTTACGAATCATAAGGAAATGTGCAAGCATAAAACTTGCAGCTAAGAGTGGTAATACAAAAGTATGTAAACTATAGAAACGAGTAAGTGTCGCTTGCCCAACACCAACACCACCACGAAGAAGTTCCACAACAAACGAGCCTACAAATGGAATTGCGTCTGGCACACCAGTTACAATTTTTACAGCCCAATATCCTACTTGGTCCCAAGGAAGAGAATAGCCCGTTACCCCGAAAGATACTGTAATTGTTGCTAAAATAACTCCAGTTACCCATGTTAATTCACGAGGCTTTTTAAATCCTCCAGTTAAATATACACGGAAAACGTGAAGAATCATCATAAGAACCATCATACTCGCTGACCAACGGTGCACCGAACGAATAAGCCATCCAAAGTTCACATCTGTCATAATATATTGTACAGACTGAAAAGCATCAGTTACTGTTGGACGATAATAAAATGTCATAGCAAATCCTGTGGCTACTTGTACTAAAAAGCATGTTAAAGTAATTCCACCAATACAATAAAAAATATTTACGTGAGGCGGAACATATTTTGACGTAATATCATCAGCAATGGATTGAATTTCCAGACGTTCATTAAACCAGTTATACACTTTACCCATAAAAACTCCAAATTATCGATTTTTCGAAAAAACATTAGCGGATTCACCAACCTTATTCGCTTAGCCGAGGCCTTTGGCCCTGCTGGGCTCGAATCGAGTTTCGTTTCATTCGAGTTTGATGTTGGGGCGTACCGAATGTACGGAATCGAGTTAGGGCAGTGTTGGGCTCCGCCCATTCGAGCCCTGCATCGAACTCGAGGCCATATAGCTTGACCTCGGCTGGGGCACGGGCGTAGCAGTTTCGCGAAGCGAACAAGCCCATGTCATTGATTCCAATACGTCAAACTCGATTCGAGTCCGTACGAATAATTTTCGCAGTTGAGAATCAGTCATTTCTTTGACTGATTGAAAGTTTGTACTATTGAACTATATGATGCTCCATACTTAATATAGCATATTTTTAAAAATTCCACTTGATTCCGAATAAAGGGCTTCGCGTATGCGGTATTTATCGGGGCTTCGCGAATACATCAAACTCGAATCTGCGAATCTTAAACAAGATTACTTGGGATTACAAGATTAACCATAATTTTTAAGATCTTTGACAAGGGGGTTTGTATTTTATCTCTGCGACTCGCTTTTGTGGGCACTCGGTCTAGCAAAGCTTCGCCCATGTAGCTTGACGGGGCTACGCCTGTGCCCTGTCAAGCTACTCAACATCTACTCAATATCAAACTCGATTCGTGCCGTTACAGCATAGCCGTTCAGCGAAGCTCGAGTCATTCATTACATACAATTCAATACTCAATACATATGTCCTTAGAAAACCCCACCCGAGGTCACTATTTTTCATTACCAACTTGCTTTGAGTAAGCCAGGAAGAAGACACGCATGCCCCCATTCACGAAGAACATGGCGCGAAAGCCCAAAATCTCGAAAATAACCTTTTGATCTGCCCGTCACAAAACAACGATTGTGAACACGTGTTTTTGAGGAATTTCTTGGAAGTTTTTGTAATTGAGCGGAGATTTCAAATTGTTCTTTGAATAAACCCTTTGCCCCTTTTTCTTTCAGTTGACTTTTTAGATCGGAACGTTTGCTTAAATATCGATTAACTAAAGATAAACGTTTTTTTTCACGTTCAATCATTGATTTTTTTGCCATAGAGTTTTCTTATTTTTGTATTTAGATGATACGGGCGAAGCCCCATGAGCAGTGTTCGGGATTGACTGGAATGTATTGATCTTTTGTAAGGCGTATACTTTTGATGAATGGGGCTATGCCCTATACCGAATATATACCGAACACTGCCTATTCCATACTCAATACTACCAAGCACCACCGGCCTCTGCAAGAAGACAAGGCTGCACGCACTGTTGGATTCGAACCAACGACCTTTGGTTTTGGAAACCAACGCTCTACCAACTAAGCTAAGCGCGCTGTTTGTCTAATACTATCACGTGTTGAAAATTTATTTATAAGCTGGGTTCTGTCAATTCTATAGACATAGGACCTAGCTTTGACCGCGTGTCTCCGGATTCGTATGGCACCGAATGGAATGTATTAACCGTCGGTCAAACTGTATGCAGTTTTGTTTAATTAGCGTACAGCTTTGCCGAGGCCTAGTGACGCGAATCCCTGTCAAGCTACATGGGCTTGTTCGCTTCGCGAAACTGCTGCGCCCGTGCCCCACTACTCTAACCTCGAGTTCGATGCAGGAATCTTTACGCAAAGCGAAATCAAGACTAACTCGATTCCGTACATTCCGTACGCCCAAGACCCCGGCGAATACGCGAAGTCCACAGGAAGCTGGCCTATATGAAAGAATTGGTGATTATTTATCTTGAAATGAAATTTTTCTCATTTTCAAGCAATTTTGTTCAAAGATTTATTTGTATAAATGTAATTCGCCCTTGTTAGGACTCTACTCTATTTCGTGGGGTACGCGAATAAAGATAGGGGGAATCCTATTAGGACACGTACCTACCTACATATTATGCAAACAAATTTTGTCTCTTACTCCTTTGAAGGGTTTACCTTTTTTCCTTGTTCTCACAAGAATAAAATTGATGTACGACATGAGTAGTTTTCGGTATTGAGTATGCTGTAGAGTGTATGGTATCGAGTTAGGGCAGTGTTGAGTAGGGCGTAGCCTATTCCATTCGAGCCCTGCATCGAATCCTCTACCATACTGCTTAGCTGAACGGCACGAATCGAGTCTGGGCATGGGCGAAGCCCTCTCCCTTCCCGAAGACTGCCGAGACGAAGCAGTATGGTCTTATGCAATATGATATCGAGTATGGAATGGAGTATGGGCTTGTTCGCTTCGCGAAACTGCTACGCCCGTGCCCCAACAATCAACTCAACATCGAACACTTTACGCAACTACGTCCCAACGTCAAACTCGATTTGGCTCCACGTGTCGGTTTCAATTTTTGCATGAATGAAATAACCTGTATAATATTCAGTTTTTTTCTGTGGCACTTTCCTCGCATTTTGGTATTTCGTATTTGACTGTAAGTTAGATAATTCGCTGGGATGTAGGCGAAGTCCGTCCCACGCCTAGCCCTAGCTCTATCCTGAAGGCTTGCCGAAACAAAATAAACGTGCACTGGTAATTTAACCAGTTCAAGAGAGGAGCCCAGACTTTCCTCAAAAGAGCTAAATTAACCTATATTTTTTAGTATCAGGCCAATTTATCTCTTTTGTAATCACTTTTAAATTTTCTGTTACTCGTTAGGAACATTTTGCTGAATGGAATCAATATATTTGATATTGCTGTAGAGTGTATAGTGTTGAGTAGCTTGACCTCGGCTGGGGCTACGCCCGTGCCGTTCGGCTTCGCAGGAGCGAAGCTCGAGTCATTGATTCCATACTCTCTACCATACTGCTTAGCTGAACGGCACGAATTGAGTCTGGGCATGGGCGAAGCCCTCTCCCCTACCGAAGACTGCCGAGGCGAAACTACTATCTTCCAGTTGTTTTCAACCAATTTTGTGCTTCAATATAATTTGTTGGAGCCAGACGAATAGCTTCGCGCCAATAATCAGCAGCTTTTTCAAAAAGAAGTTCTGAGGATTGCGTATCTCCACCTTCAATGGCTTGTTCAGCGCGATAATGGTAAATCACAGCAATATTATTCAATGCTTGGGGCAGTGAAGGATTTGTTTCCAATGCTTGGTAGTAATACTCAAGAGCTTTGGTATGCTCACCATTACTTGTATGAATTAACCCAATATTGTAAAAAATATAACTTCTATCGTAGGGATCTACTTCAAGTCGTAAAGCTTCATAATAATTTTGAAGAGCTTCTGCATATTCTCCTTCAGCTTGTGCTGACATCCCATCACGATAATACGTGAAAGCTTCTTTTTCACGTTTTGTTGTTGGTAAAACTTGAAGAAGAATATCAGCTAAGACTGTAAAGGTTTTATCAATAAAGTTATCATTTCTTTGTGAGCGTGGCATATTTAATTCCTCTACATATTCGGTATATATTGGGGCATAGCCCATCGGCAGTGTATGGAATCAATGACTCGAGCTTCGCTCCTGCGAAGCCGAACGGCACGAGCGTAGCCTCAGCCGAGGTCAAGATCAATATAAAAACCTTGGGCGCGGGCTTCGCCTCGGCATAGGCATTCAGCGAAGCAGTTTAGCGAAGCGAATACAGCGAAGCCGTACACGCATACAAGACTGCCAAAAGAAATACATACCGTTATGATCGAACCGAAGCTGTTGCCACTTGATCAACTAAACCAAAATCTTTTGCTTCTTTTGCTGAAAGAAAACGGTCACGATCCATACTTTTTGCGATTGTTGTTAATGTTTGCCCTGTTCGTTCTGCATAAATTCGACCAATTTGACGTCGAATTCGCATCACTTCTTCCGCTTCAGCTGTCACATCTGACGCTTGACCTTGACTTCCACCTTGAGGTTGGTGGATCATAACACGTGAATGTGGTAAAGCAATACGATGCCCTCGTTCTCCGCCAGCCAGAACAAAAGAAGCCATTGATGCGGCAATCCCAATGCATAATGTTGTAACACGGGCTTGAATATGATGAATTGCATCATACACAGAAATGCCACACGTCACCGAACCTCCGGGCGAGTTAATATAAATAAAAATGCGTTTCGATTCATCTTCTGCACTTAAATAAATCATAATTCCAACAAGCTGATTTGCGAGTTCATCATCTAAATCAGATCCTAAAAAAAGGACACGTTCACGATAGAGCCTATTATATAAATCAATCCATTGAGGTGTAGGTTCGCCGGGAAGGCGATAACTTACTTTTGGTACACCAATTGGCATTCTTTTCTCCATTATAGTTTGTAACACATGAGGCTCTGTATATTCGGTATTGTATCAAGTCGCGCGGGCTTCGCCTCGGCAGTCTTCGGTAGGGGAGAGGGCTTCGCCCATGCGCAGACTCGATTCGTGCCGTTCAGCGAAGCAGTTTCGAGTTTGCGCTGTTCGATTGTGTAGAGTGTTCGATGTTGAGTAGGGCGTAGCCTATTTTATACTCGATACCATACTCAGACTCGATTCCATACAATACCGAACAGCGCCGGCCACAGTTGAGGTCCAGATCAGGTTATTTTAATTATAAAAATAAAAAATGAAAAATCAAGATCATGAATGAAATTATTTTTTTTACTCGTCAACGGTCTGGGGCCTCTTTAATAAGAAGATTCCCTGGGTTTGAATCGAATTTGATGTATTCGGTATGGAATGTATTGACCTTCGGTCAAACTGTATAGAATGTAGTATGCAGTAGAATGTATGGTGTTGAGTAGCTTGACGGGGCACGGGCGTAGCAGTTTCGCGAAGCGAACAAGCCCATGTCATTGATTCCATACGCTCTACCATACAAACAAGAATCAACTCAACATCAAACTATATTGAATATATTGCGTTTGGTATTGTATGCGGGTACGGCTTTGCTGTATTCGGTATTGAGTTTGATCGAGTTTGCGCTTTGCGCAATACAATCAATACCAAACTCGAAACTGCTTCGCTGAACGGCTATGCCGAGGCGAAGCCCGCGCGCAACGAAACTCAATACCAAGCTAGATGGGCGAAGCCCCGATAATCCCGTTCGAAGCAAAGAAGTGTAATACCAGAAACTTATTAAAAAGATCTTTAATTTTTTGAGCCCGAAATAGGAAGTTTGATTGGGGTAAACGAGGGGATTCGAACCCCCGAAATGGCGGAATCACAATCCGCTGCCTTACCGCTTGGCGACGCCTACCGTGCTTTTTAATAATCTTCAGCTCACATATATAGAATTCTATATTTTCTTTTTTTAAAAGCAAGAGCTCTTGCGGGCTCATATGGGCAAGTTGCAGCCTTGCAGCTTCACTTAACTTAATTTTACATTATTAAGAATTTTGGGTAAGCCTTCTTACTTGGAGACTGGGGCTTGTAGAGTGTATGAAATCGACCGAAGGTCGAACTCAACAACATACTGACTCCAGTTGAGTTCGATGCTGTACGTCTATACCGAGGCGCAGCTGAATGGCTTAGGGCGTACGAAGAGTGTATTGTGGGGGCACGGGCGTAGCAGTTTCGCGAAGCGAACAAGCCCATGTAGCTTGACCTCGGCTGGGGCTTCGCCCATGCCCAGACTCGATTCGTGCCGTTACAGCATAGCCATTCAGCGAAGCTCGAGTCATTGATTCCATACGCTCTAACATATACTGCCCATGGCCAAAACGCCAATACTCGCCATTAAATGAAGATTATTAAAAATTTAACTGATCTCCACGTCTATATTGCAAGTAAGCTGTCACAAATAAACCTGAAAGCGTAACAGGGATAAGACCAAGGACAATTCCGGATAAAAGTGGTTCTACCATTGTATTTTTCTTTATTTTAGACCCCATGTATTTCTTATTTGCTTCGACATGGGCCTCGGCTGTGTTGGGTATGTATTGACCTTCGGTCAAGCTACTCAACATCTACTCAAGATCAAACTCGATTCGTGCCAGTTTCGCGTAGCGAATACAAGCCCACGCGAATTGATTCCATACAAGGGGGCATGGGCAAAG
>Ga0209355_1001311_pt1 | contig 14136 bp, 15 predicted proteins | sample LauGreSBDMM110SN_3_FD_187563 | JGI IMG/M metagenome (GOLD analysis project Ga0209355, IMG submission 187563) | Freshwater lake microbial communities from Lake Michigan, USA - Sp13.BD.MM110.SN (SPAdes) (version 2) | ecosystem: Environmental > Aquatic > Freshwater > Lake | place: Lake Michigan...
ATTTTTAATTGTGGCCGCATTCGAAGTTGTGGAGAAGGCGGTGGTGGCTAGGAATAAACCTAGAGCCGATGCTAAAACAACACTCTTAAGTCGATTTGAGCTTCTCATAGCTTTTAACTCCTTTGATCTAACTGTTCCTGACCTAATGGGACTAGATCAATAACTCTAGGATACCTGCTTACTGCTATCTGTCCACACATACTTTAAGCGTGCTAGGGAAACAATAGATTAAATGCCTTGAGATTTCGCATATTTTATCTGGGGAGGAGGCTGTGAGTTTTACTTTGCCGCCTTTTTAAGCCGATCATTTATGGCAAGCCCGACCCCCTCACTATTGGGTGGCACAGCATAGATATTTGATAACCCTAAAGTATCTCCCTGACGCAGGGCGTTATAAAGAAGGTGGGCATACTCATCATTATTTACTGGGCTAGCTAACCTGATAACCCCCTCAGGGGTTTTAATATTTGAAAGAGCGATAAGACCGTCACCAACTTTTGGTGTACCACTTAAAAAAACTTTTGCATTGGGTGCGTAATGAGATTTAAGTGATCCAGGGACCCTAATTTGATTACTAGTTGGATTTAATGGTTGTAATTTAATTGACAACAAATTTTCGATCATCTCAATACTTACCGATCCAGGCCTTAAAATTTTGGGGAAACCTTGGGTGCAATCAATAATGGTTGACTCAACACCAAATGTTGATGGCCCACCATCTAATATTTGATCATTATCTTTTAGAAAACTACCTAGCTCGATCTCAACTGCTGCTGCCGTAGTTGGTGATACCTTGCTAAATTTATTTGCACTCGGTGCTGCTATACCCAGCCCTCCTTGTTTTTCAAACTCAATTAATAATGCCTGCGCGATTGGATGCGATGGCACACGCAGTGCCACATTATCTTGACCCCCTGTAATAAAATCTTGGGCAAGCTTTGTTCTGGGCAAAACTAATGTCATTGGCCCTGGCCAAAAAGTTCTTGCAAGTGTTATCGCATACTCTGGTACCTCACGAGCCCACTTATCTATTTGAGTATGGGATGAAATGTGAACTATTAAAGGATGATCAGATGGTCTGCCTTTAACATCATAAATCCTTGCGACACCATTTGCGCTAGTGGCATCGGCGCCAAGGCCATAAACAGTCTCGGTTGGAAATGCGACCAAATCCCCACTAGTCAATACAGATGCAGCGTTCTTAATAGCAGAGGCCGTACAGTTTGAGATGATGCTCATAAATGCAATTATCGCACTGAAGTTTTAATAGATATTCCCGCTTATTTTGTTTATTAGTTTTGACCTCTCATATTGACCCGATACCCTTACCCCTCCACTTAGTCCCCATCGTCTAGTGGCCTAGGACGTCGCCCTTTCACGGCGTTAACACGGGTTCAAATCCCGTTGGGGACGCAAAAGGATTAAGGAGCAATTCTTTTCCTTTTAGAGCTGGCCCAGTAGCGCAGTTGGTTAGCGCGCCGCCCTGTCACGGCGGAGGTCGCGGGTTCAAGTCCCGTCTGGGTCGCGATTTATTTATTTCTTAATTGAGATAGATAAATTTGATTGGCTTGGTAGCTCAGTTGGTATGAGCGAACGACTGAAAATCGTTAGGTCGCCGGTTCGATCCCGGCCCAAGCCACAATTATTAAATTATTTTAATCCTTAAATGCGTTCATGTGGAATTATAGTTTTATTAATTTGTGAGATTTAAGAAATTGCGAGGTATTAGTACACAAATGTAAAATGTAATGGTTTTAAAGAAGATGTGAATCGATACGGAGATAGGTAGGAATTGGTATTTCTACGCAGTAACTAATTCTCTAATCTTTATTGGTATGTATTCGCTATTTCTTCGTTTCATATTGCTAATACTTTAACAGAATTATTTTAAATCTAATTCCACTACCTTACCCATTATTATTGGTTATTTTGAGTTAGCCTAATCATGTTAATCTAGTGTTAAGTACTTAATAGATCTTATTAAGTACTGGAGTCTAGAAATAGTAATTCTAAAAGGGTTTACCACGGCTGGAATTGATACTATGTTTCCAATCTAATCCTGGTTCCATTTATAGCTGCCTTTAGCATTTAACTACTAAAGTTTTTCCATTTAAGAAAAATTCTTAGCAAAGATTTTAAGCAGCATCTGCATTTTTGTGATTTTTTGGGGCTACCCTGCTAGTTTGACCGACGCAAGTCTTCTACCCGAAGGGAGTAGCAGGCTTACCTGTGCTGTATCACCTTTGTTTTTTAGTTAACGCCTCAAGCATCTTCATTTTTGGATCACTATTTTCTTTTCTTTTTTATTCTTATTTTGATTAGACTGCTCCTATGAGAATAAAAGCGTTAGGAGTTCGAATCTGTGGTTCCGGGTCTGCCGTGTCTAGTTTTCCTGTCACAAATGAGAGTTTGCGGCCAGAAACTTCTGAATGGGTTCGTGAAAAATTAGGAATTCTAGAAAGGCGACATCTAGCTCCTGGTTCTTTACTAATAGATCTGATTGAGGATGCCGCAAAGCGTGCCCTGATAAGTTCAGGAATTAAGGCTGATTCACTTGATGGAATTATTGTTGCAACTTCGACGCCTGATTATGTTAATCCATCTATGGCCGCGATACTTCATGGCCGCTTAAGTGCAAAATCTGAATGCGCTAGCTTTGATCTGCAAGCAGTATGTGCAGGTTTTGTCTACGCTTTTGGAACCGTGGCATCGCTTATTACGGCCAAGGCAGGCAAGACTTTCTTACTTGTCGGAGCAGATCAGTTCTCAAAAATTACTGATTTTGATGATAGAAATTGTGTTTTTTTTGGGGATGGCGCGGGTGCAATAATTGTTCAAGCAACCGAAGGTCACTCATTTCTTGCTGTTGAATTGAATACGGAAGGAAAAGGATGGAAGAGTTTTCACACTCCCAACCAAACTGGAACATTCCAAATGAATTCTGCCGACGTTGCAAAGAATGCAAGAGAAAAACTTCCTGCATCTATTCGATCCATATGTGAGTACTCAGGTATATCCATTAATGATGTTGACTGGTTTGTAACACATCAGCCCAGTAAGCCGGTTCTTGATTCACTGGAAAAGGAGTTAGGTATTTTACCTAAACGTTTACTCCGCAATATTGATTTTAGAGGTAATACTGCCGGAGCCACAATTCCACTCTTATTTTCTGAAATGAATATATTGAATCGTGCCAAAAGTGGCGAGTATATCTGCTTTTCTGCCATCGGATCCGGATGGGTCTGGGGAAGTGCTATCTTAAAATGGGAGTAGTCGAAAAGAAACAAGCAATACTTTTGCTCGGTGCTTCGGGTGGTGTTGGAGCTAATCTTCTTGAGTACTTATCATCCCGAACGATTCTAGAACTCATACCTTCATATAATAAGAATCTGCCTGTCGAAAGCCAGTTGTCTTGGATCCAATACAACTCTTTGAACTTTGAAGTCTCTCGACTAACTCTTGAAAAGATTTCCAAACAATATGAAATCGCAATTATTGTTGATGCTACTGGTACTTTTTTTGGTTCAAAAATAAAAAATTCAACTGCACAAGAAATTAATGAAGTGATTTCTACAAATTTAGTTGCACCATTGATGCTAGCAAAACATGCACAAGAATTCATGGGCGTTGGAGGGAAAATCATTTTCATGTCAAGCATTGTAAGTACAATGCAATTAATGGGAAGCTCTGCTTATGCTGCATCTAAGGCAGGATTGGAACAAGGCGTCATTTCCTTAAGTTCTGAATTCGCTAAAACAGGTCATGGAATTTGTGCAGTTCGTCTCGGATATATGGATTATGGGATGACATACAAAATAAATGAAAAATTCCGCAGGGAAATTGTTAAAAATTTAGCTGGAGAAAAATTTATTAACATAGAGATCCTTGGCGAAAGAATTTTAGAAATAATCAAAAGTAAGGTTACTAGCGTAAATGGAAAAATCTATGAAGTTACCTGACTTACCGATGAAAGAATATGAATATCTGCCAACGGAGTTGATGAATGATTTCTCTAAATCCTACTCTCGGTCTTTTCCTGAAGTTAAACTGAATTCAAATTCCATTCTCTCTTTTCTAAATCGAAAATTTCAACGGCTAAGCAAGGGAAAATTTCACAATATTTCAGCACTAATTACCATGGATGGCCAAGTTGCTTCGGGGTATGGAATTATTAGAAATAAATATTCCAATTATGGAAAAGAAATATCTGTGGGTTTGATATGCGATGTTTTCACTGACCCTGATTTTAGAAAAATGGGATTATTTAAGAAGGTGAGTTTACTCGCTATAAAGCGTGAGAGTTTATCAGAAACTAGGTTTTTAATAGGCTTTCCAATCCGCAACGATGTAATGCCAGGCCATTTATCTGTTGGGTGGAGATATATTTTTGATATGCATATATGGTGGGCACTCCCACGTATTGGCTCAAATAAAAACATATCTAAAAATCCAGATCTTGATGCAACGATGTTTTTAGCACAAGATAGAAAAATCTCCATCTTTCCTAGTTCAGAATACTTAGATTGGAGATTTTCGCTGTTTGAAGTTGATTACTATTTAATTAGAGTCTCCAACTCTTCTGATTTTGCAATTGTTCGCAAATCAAGAATTAAAAGACTCCCATTTACGTGCATAATTTTTATACAAACTACTTCAATGGAAAATTCACGAAAGATCGTGAATAGAATCAGAAACTTTTCCCTTCGTCTTGGGACATTAGGGGTTGTAGGCTGTTGGAACGACAGCTACGCAAATGATCTATTCCTAAAAACTTCTGGGTTGAATCAAAGCACTAAAGTTCAAAAGGTTATAATCCGCGAATTAAATGGTTTTGAGTGCCCAAATGATGAATGTGAATATCGCTTGTCATGGCTGGATTCGGACACTTTATAGCCATAAAATCTCAGTCATTTGCATTTTCCCATGCTTTTGAAAGTTCTTGACAAATCTCTCCAACCGTAGCTCCCATTAAAATGCATTCTTTAATTGCAGGCAGTAGCGCGTAACTTTTTGACGCTGCTATTCCTAAAGCCTTCATTGCGGATTGAATGTCAGCCGAAACCCTTTTAGTCTTTAGAATTTCAATTGTGTTTGAAGCAGTAACTTCTGGAGTCTTAGTAAGCTCGTCTTTAAGTAAGTTTTCTTTACTTAATACTCCAAAATTTAACCCTATGATTTTCATAGAACCTTCTTCAACTCTTCTCGCAATATCAAAGGCATTAGTCTCGATTTTTTCTATTTGATATCCTGACTGGATGCACTTGAGTGCTCCTCCGAGAGAATCAATTTTGTCCATCTCTTTATTGATTTCCTCAATCATTTGATTTGTCATGTTTTCAATTAAAAACGAACCTTTAAAAGGGTCAACCGCGAAAGTAAGGTCAGTTTCTTCCATTATTACCTGTTGGGTTTGCAGTGCAATTCTTGCCGAATTATTGCTAGGTAACGCAATAGCTTCGTCAAAAGCATTTGTATGTAATGACTGTGTTCCACCTAATAAAGCGCCGAGCGACTGTAAGGTTACTCGAACTATATTTATTTCAGGATTCTGAGCAATCAGCTGTGCGCCTGCGGTTTGAGTATGAAATCGAATTTGCCAAGACTTCGGATTTTTTGATCCGAATTGATCTTTCATAATACTTGCCCAGATTTGACGGGCCGCTCTAAACTTAGCAATTTCCTCAAAAAAAGTGATTTTGCTTGCAAAAAAGAAACTTACTCGTGGTGCAATTTCATCCACCTGAATCCCTTTAGTAATAAGAGTATTCAAATACTCAATCGCGTTTGTAAATGTAAATGCTATTTCTTGAACTGCTGTAGCGCCTGCTTCGGACATATGATATCCGGAAATTGAAATTGAATTCCAATTTGGCAGATGCTGATTACAATAAATAATCGTTTCAACTGCTAAATTCAAGGATTCTAATGGAGGAAAGATATAAGTGCCTCTTGCTATATATTCCTTAAGTATATCGTTTTGAATTGTTCCGCGCAAAGAATCAATCTTGATACCTCGCTCTTCGGCCACGATTTGATACATCAACAGTAAAATTGGAGCAGTCGCATTTATTGTCATTGACGTCGAAATTTGAGAAATATCTATTCCCTCAAGCAATTGGCGCATATCATCGAGACAGGCTATGGAGACGCCAACTTTGCCAACTTCTGCAGAGGCTAATTCATTATCTGGGTCAAGACCCATTTGAGTAGGTAGATCAAACGCTATAGACAATCCTGTAGCCCCTGATTCGATGAGACTTTTAAGACGTGAATTTGCTTCATGAGCATTACCAAAACCTGCATATTGCCGAATAGTCCAAGGTCTACTTTTATACATATTTTTATGAATGCCAGATCTATAAGGAAATTCGCCGGCTTCAGGCTCGGTAGTGGAAATAGGAGTAGAGTCATATTTGATTCCAGATTCCGATTTACGCTCAGACATATCTTCACCCGCTCCGATTTAAAATTGAATTATACTTAATTGACTGAAATGGGGGGAAGATAGTTGATTCATGAAATGATTATCCCATGATATGTAAAGAAGATAAAGGTTACCCTGCTTTGGAGATTTTGCGCGCTATCCTTAGTAAGCTTACCAAAGCCGATTCTGAAGTTGCGCGTGGAATATCAATAATTGAAGAAAACAATTTTAAAATTTCGGACCTCGAGTTAATTGCTGGGAATCAAGCAAGAAATCAGGCAAAACGCATAGGGATAACTGGTGCCCCAGGTATTGGTAAATCTACTTTTCTAAATAGGTTACTTCTTAGTCAAGACTTTACCGGTTATAAAGTCGCAGTGATTGCTATTGATCCGAGCTCTAATATCACTAAGGGCGCGGTTCTCGGTGACAGAATTCGTATAACCGAAAGTTCAATTTTCGAGACAATTTACTTCAGATCGATGGCTACTCGTGGTGCCTATGGTGGGCTCAATGCTTCGATTGAAGCTGTTCTGTACTTCTTAGAAAAATGTGGTTTCACATTAATTTTTGTTGAAACTGTTGGAGTTGGACAAAATGAAGTTAAAGTAGCCGAGTCTGTGGACGTTGTTATCCATATTATCGATTCTAACACCGGAGATGATGTTCAGATGGAAAAGGCCGGGCTTATGGAAGTTAGCGACATTTTTTTTGTTAATACCAGAGATGGTAACTTAAATAGTAAATTCATTACGATTCTAAAGTCTTTTGCTTCTAATTCTCGCATGGCTCCCAAAGTCGGACCAGAGGTGATAGTCGGTTCAGCTATTTCAGGAGAAGGATTTGAAGAATTATGGAATCTGTTACATCGAAATCAAGAAAATTCTTTACAAATAGAAAATAGATGAAGAGGTGCCTAAACCAATTCGAGTATTAATAGCGAAAGTTGGACTCGACGGCCACGACAGAGGGGCAAAAATCGTATCAAGAACCCTACGTGACGCTGGATTTGAGGTAATTTACTCTGGTTTACACCAAACTCCAAGACAAATAGTCCGTACTGCGATTCAAGAGGATGTAAGTGCGATCGGTATATCAATATTATCTGGCTCACACCTTGAACATTTCCAAAAAGTAATTAATGAAATTAGAGAACAAGGAATTGAAAGGGTATTGATTTTTGGAGGAGGAGTCATCCCTGTCAAAGATGTTGAAACTTTGCTCGATATGGGGGTACAGAGAATTTTTACACCTGGATCCAGTCTGGATGAAATACCGATTTGGTTGAGGGAGAAAGTTTCCAAAGTTGATAATTGATTTTATTAAAAACTTCCATGGTTAAGATATAAAAATGACTGTTAATAGGCTTTGGCTTCTAGCTCATCAAGATGATGAGATTTTTGGTTTGCATATATATTCCAAATTTGGCAGCAATTGTGTTGTGTATTTAACGGACGGTGTAAGAACTGGTGCAAAATTTAACATAGATCTACGAATTCAAGAAGCTCAAAATGCCTGGAAAAAGATCGACGAAAACGCAGAATTGATCTTCTTTGGAACAAATCATGCCATTGAAGATGGGGCTCTCGCGAGTACTATAAATGCGTCGCATCTGAGTGAGTTAATTTCTATTTGTAGATCTCGAAACATAAATGAGATTGTTACTCTGCAAATTGAAGGTGGACACCAAGATCACGATATTACTTCGATGCTTGCAAAGGAATTGTCACGAAGGCTAGTTTTAAATTTTTTGGCTTTCCCCGCCTACCGAGCTGTCTTTAACCGATCTATTACTTACGCAGTTATGTCTTCAACAACAAAATCGATGCCCAATAATATAAAACCCACCTTTGCAAGAGTTAAGATTGCAATGCTGTCATTCTCACTCATGAAGAACTATAGATCTCAAATCAGAAGTTGGATTGGACTTGGTCCATTTGTAATTCTTAAGTACTTATTTGGAAATACTAATTATTTGTTACAGAGCAACCGGGAGAAGAAAAAACAGGAATTCCCAGGAAAACTCTTGTACTTAAACCGGAAAAAACATATTGCTATTAATTACGAAAGTTTCCAAGAAGATATTTCTGGTTGGAAAACTCTTAATTAATCTAGGCCCATGATATAACTCGGTGTCATTAAGTACACAGCCTCGACTCTTGATTTACTTTCAGTATCTGTTGGGGTTAATCAAATAACTTGAATACAACTTACTAATGCTGTAGTTAAATCACTACCGAGTCAATCTTCAATACGAACCAGGTCATCGGTGATTTGAATTTAACAATCTTTACAATTACTTGGCTATCTGTTGTTAGGTGATCGAGTAGGCAAACAACTTAGATGTAACTGTCATTTTAAAGAGGCATTGTAAAGTTGCGGGTGCCAAAGCGTGGTTGGACTCCGCCATTTACGAAGGTACTCTCCCATGTGATCTATGGTGTTGAATGGTGTCGGTGGATTGGCTGTAGATAGTTAATTGTGAAGCGCAACTCTGTGTGTATAAGGCAAATCGTTTGGGCATCTCATTTAAATTAATCGACTTGCCTCCAAATACTGATTGTATTTTACCGCCACTTATAACCCAATATCTTTACTCTTCCAAAGTCCCCATTGTTAGTTGTTAGGACGCGCCCTGTCACAGCGGAAGTCATGGGTTCAAGTCCTTTCTGGACTCCGATTTGTTATTTTGTGAGCAGACTTTAGTGAAGGAATAAATTTGACTGCTTGGTGGCTAAGTTATTATGAGTAAACGACTGAAAATCGTTAGGTCACCGGTTCGATCTCGATCCAAGCCGATAGTATTAACTATTCAGTTATCGGAAAGGTATTTATTTTGCAAAGAGTAATTAAATTATTACGACAATATAGATCCTTACACCGCTGGGCCTCAGTTGGTGTTACCACATTTATCATTGAGTATCTGATATTTATCTCAATCTATTCATTAATTGAATCAGTTCTTTTAGCAAATTTTTGTGCTGGGTTAGCGTCAATCTCATTTAATTACTCAGCTCATTACTTTTGGTCATTTAAAAGTGAATCTGATCACTCAAGATCGGGGATTAAATACTTGTTTATCTTAACTCTTTTTTGGTCAGCAAGTACATTCCTACTTAAAGCATTAATTACTGCAGGCATTGAGGCAAAATACGCCAAACTTATTCCAGTGCCAATAATTGCACCATTAAGCTTCCTTGCTTTAAGGTTTTTTGTCTTTAATAAGCCAAAAATTAACATTAATTTACTGATCTTTGGTTCTAAAAAAACTAATAAATAATGTAAGCCAAAGTAAAAAAGAAACTGACACTAAATACACTTCCAAATTTTTATTAACCGCGGTAAGAATTACTGCAAGTAACCCAAATAAAGCTGATAGTGACCATAGTGATATGGCGGCTAATTTTCTAGATAATCCTGCCCTTATCAGCCTATGAGATAGGTGGTCTTTGCCCCCTTGAAATGGTGAAACTCTCCTGCGAAGCCGTGAGAAAACCGCGACGCATGTATCAAGAATTGGCACTGCAAGAAGAAGTATTGGTGTAGCAAAGGAGGCAAGAATTGTTTGAGTATCGGGATTAAGCCTAATTGTTAAGGTGGCAAGTAAAATACCTAAAAATAATGCACCAGCATCTCCCATATAAATACGGGCAGGTGTTCGATTCCAAATCAAAAACCCAAGCGTAGCGCCAGCAACTACAACAGCTAGCGCCGCGATAAAGGATTGCCCGCTATTTATAGCAAGGTAGGTAAGAAAAATGGCAGAGATAGCGGCGGTTCCAGCCGCTCCACCATCTAAATTATCAAAAAAGTTAATTGAGTTACAGATTCCAACTACCCAAATAACAGTAATTAAGATATCTGTAAAAGTGGACCCGGTTGGATTTGCCACATTGCTACCTAAAATTAAAGCAGCCGCCACTACAAGACCGGCAACAGTTTGCCCAATAAATCTTGGGAGTGGCGGCAGATTTTTCAAATCATCCCATAAACCAATTAAGCCCATCACTAGCGCTGGTCCTAATACGGAGGTGGCAAGTAAAAAATTATTAACAGTAAAACTAAAAAAGGCTATGGCTAAATATGAAACAAGTGTTACCCCAATTAATATTGCAACTCCACCTAGATATGGAACAGCCTTAGTATGAGATTTATGTGAGGAGGTTGGCACATCTAATATTTGATTTGCAATTGCAATTTTTCTCATTGCTGGAGTTAACACTCCAACTACGGCATAAGTAATTACAAAAAGTAAAAAAAACTCTGTATTAGAGATAGCCATTTATAAAATGAAGCCGATTAGGCTGAGCCAGCTTTTCTTCTATGCATTTTTGGAGCGGCTCCACCAGTTTGACCAGCGCCAATCTTTGAGCCACTTGCAGGCCCAGCTGCCTTTCCAGAATTTTGTCCCTTTTGTTTCTTAGCCAGTGCTTCAAGCATCTTTGCTTTAGGATCTTTATTTTCTTTACTCTCACTCATTAGATACCACCAACTTGATTTGATGAGGTATTTGGCAAGATTACTTTAAGTAATGCCTTAACCTCAGATTCTTTATAACGCCTATGACCACCTAGAGTTCTTATTGAGGTTAACTTCCCGGCTTTAGCCCATCTTGTAACCGTCTTTGGATCTACGCGAAATAATGCGGCAACCTCAGATGGGGTTAAAAGGTTTTCTTGTCCACTGATAGAAAGTGGGGAGTTTGAAAAAGATGATTGACTCATATTCATCCTCCTTATTTCTAGTTAAGTATTTGTCACAATGTCTGATTTAAACCTTATGGGATAAGTATCCCTTTAATTATATTTAAGGACAAGTACTAAAACTTAAGTAGCAGATTCAAGGGCTGCCACTTTGCGCCAGCGGGATACTAGGCGCTCATACCCCCGACCAGCCAGTGCTCCATCTCCCGATGCCAGGCCTGCTATTGAGGTATTTACATCCTCTATAGATGTGTCAGAGAGTAATCCTTGTTCGCCATTTTGTGTTAGCAAATTATTTAGATAGAGAGCAAGACCGCCGTAATCTAGTTCAATAATTGAGTTGTTATCAAAGATTTCAAGCCAGGTGATTAGCTCATCAATCTCAGCTTCAACTTGTCCTTGCCCAAATGCGCCAACAACTGCCTCATGGGTGAAGGCTGCTCTTGTCTTTGCATTACTAATTGAAGTTCTAAGAATTGTAAAAGGACCGTCCTCATTTTCACCACGCAAGCGCTCATCTGGCTGAAAGAGTGCAAACCACCGGGGAGGGATATTCCAGGTTGAGGTGAGGATATGTGAGACTTTATCCTCAATAAGTTCTGTTGCACCTTTTAATGACTCCTCAATCATGTTTGGAATAAAAAACTTAACAACAGATGATGGCAGACTATATTTGAAATCATCTAACGCCACCCAACATCGCGCAGCTGTCGACCACGGGGCTACATATCTTTTTCCTTTATGATCTAAAATATGGGCTCCATCTAATTTTAGATTTGCTGGCTCACCTTTAATAATTCTAGTTAATGCCCGTTTTTGTTCATCTGCACCTGTTGGCGAGTTAATGGCAATTTGTGACCAAGTGTTTTGATTATTTACTTCAAAGGAAGATAGTGGCTCATAAATTCTAAGTGAGGCAACGTATGGGGTTGGGCGCATTAAATAAATCCCATATTTTCATATATATTTGAGATTTTTCCTGACATATTACTAGGCGCGAACAGAGTCAACCGATCACTATAGGTTTGTACCAGTCGCGTAGGAAAGCTCGCATCTTTTTGTATTTTCATTATTAGTTCACTTAATTCATTAACATCTGAGGTTTTAAATAGGCCCTCATAACTATTCCCTAAGACCTCTGGAATTGATGAGTTATTTGAGGCAAGTATTGGCTTTCCTGCTTGCATAGCTTCAAGTAATGCCAGCCCAAAGCCCTCATACTTACTTGGCAGAATAAATAAATCTAATTGAAAAAGATAATCATTAATATCAGCAGTTTTTCCCAACCAATGAACCCTTTCTGTAATTCCTAAACTTTCTACTCTTACTTCTAGCTCTTTACGCAACTCACCTTCACCGATAATAAAAAGTTCTAATTTCACCCCCTTACTTAAAGCACTTTTACAAGCACTAAATAGAGTGGGGTAATCTTTTTGATCTACTAATCTTCCAATTGCTCCTATCTTTATAGAGGATCTAAACGGTTTAAATATAGAACTAAACTTATTTTGTGTAGAAGAATTTATTTTATAATTTTTATCATACCCGTAATGAATGGTAGAAATCTGACTTGATCTAGATACCTCACCTCGGTTTTTAATATAGCTTTTAACAGCTTCAGAAATACAAATGACGTGCGCAGATTTTTCAGTAACAAATTTTGATAAGAAATTTGAAATAAATTTCGGCATGCCTGGCCAAAAAGCTTCTGAATTATGTCTAGTTATAACAAATCTATTTTTGCGACTGGTGAGCGCTGTAATTAACTCGGATTTAGGAAGATGAGCGTGCACTGCTACTCCACTAGATCTAATTATTTTCCTAAAAATTATATTTTGCTTTATAAAGTTTTCATTTATCAAACTTTGATTTACTTTAACTCCAAACTTTTCAAACTCAGATTTAAGTTCTGGTTGGCCTTTTAAATAAAAAACCTCAACATCAAGGCCTTGCAAGGCTTGTTCTTGGGCAAGAATTAAAAGTTGTTTTTCAGCGCCACCACGCTCAATTGTGGTAATTAAATGGATGATACGGCTCTTGTTCATATTACAGTTTTAAAATACGCCACTGTCTTCCCAATTCCCTCTTCAAGCTGCACAGTTGGTTGCCATTTTAAGAGTTTGCTTGCGAGAGAAATATCAGGTCTTCTTTGTTTTGGATCATCTTGTGGTAGCGGATTATTAATTATTATACTCTGTGAGTTTGTAATTTTAATTATGGCCTCAGCTAGCTGCTTAATTGTAAACTCATTAGGATTTCCTAGATTAATCGGTGAATCCACCAACTCCTTTTTTATCAATAACTTATATATTCCCTCCACTAAATCTGATACGTAGCAAAAAGATCTGCTTTGATTACCATCGCCATAAATTGTAATTGGCTCGCTCTTAAGTGCTTGCACAATAAAGTTACTTACCACCCGGCCATCAGATATCGACATATTTGGACCATAGGTATTAAATATTCTGAGCACCCGAGTATCTAGGTTATGTTGGCGCTTGTAATCAAAACACAAGGTTTCAGCCGCACGCTTTCCTTCATCATAACAAGATCTAATCCCAATTGGATTAACATTTCCCCAATAGCTTTCAACTTGTGGTGACTGGGTGGGGTCTCCATAAATTTCACTAGTTGAAGCTTGAATCACAATTGCTTTCGTCTCATTTGCAAGATGAAGAAGATTTATCATTCCTAAAAAATTAGTTTCAATAGTTCTTACTGGATCTTTTTGGTAACTAATAGGGGATGCTGGGCAGGCAAAGTTTAGAATTGCATCGACCTCTACCGAGTAAGGCTTTCTAACATCATGCTCAACAAACTTAAAATTTGAATTACTTATTAAACTCTCTATATTTTTAATAGAGCCAGTAGAGAGATCATCTAGGCCAATGACCTGGTGCCCCTCATCAATTAATTTTTTAGATAGATGCGAGCCTAAAAAACCAGCAGCTCCAGTTAGAAGGATTTTCATGATTCTAACCCTACACACTTATTTGATTTTATTTTATT
>Ga0209355_1001314_pt1 | contig 14117 bp, 7 predicted proteins | sample LauGreSBDMM110SN_3_FD_187563 | JGI IMG/M metagenome (GOLD analysis project Ga0209355, IMG submission 187563) | Freshwater lake microbial communities from Lake Michigan, USA - Sp13.BD.MM110.SN (SPAdes) (version 2) | ecosystem: Environmental > Aquatic > Freshwater > Lake | place: Lake Michigan, USA...
AGTTGCCGGGGTTGGCAGCCGCATCAAATTGGATCAAGCCCTTCATGGGCATCTTGCCCTCGGGATGGAAGGAGCGGTTCAGGCCCGAGACCACACCGGCCGATACCGATGGGCCAATGCCGAATGGAAACCCGACCGCCACCACCTCGTCGCCGGGCTGCAGGTTGCTGCTCGAGCCCATGGTGGCGGGCTGCAAATCGTCAGGGATTTTTTGCGGCTTGATCACCGCCAAGTCGTTTTCGGGCATGGTCGATATCACCAAGGCGGGTGACTCCAAGCCATCGAAAAAAGTCACCTCCAAGCGCTGGGCGTTGGAGATCACATGGAAATTGGTCAGGATGGTGCCGTCCTCAACGATCACCACACCCGTGCCCACACCCAATTCTTTTTCACCCGCCTTGGGATTTTGAGGGTCGGTGCCAAAGGCGCGCACCCGCACCACCGACGGCCACACCAACCCCGCTGCCTTGGCGGAGCGCGAAGGAAGATCTTGGGTGGCCAAGGTGTGCAAAACCGCTGCATCGATGTCTTTTTGGGTCAACACCTGGCGCGGCGTGCCAAAACGCTCGCTGGCCCACCACATGGCCCCGCCAATGGCCAAACCCATGAGCAGCATGGCCCAGCGCTCGTGGCGCACAAACCAGTTTTTCCAGCGCGCTGTGCGGTACGCGGGCGCGGCGGCCACCTGCTCGCCCGGGATGGGCTGGCGCGCCGGTGACGGCTGGCTGGCGTAAACGGTGGCGCGTTTCATGTCTAAACCATAGCACAGCCATGGGTGATAAAGTGTCTCTGACCTCAACGGACCCCAGTCACCGATGCACTTTGTTTGGCCCCAAGCCCTGTGGGCGCTTTTGTTGGCGCCTTTGCTGCTGGCTTTTTACCTGTGGCTGCTGCGGCGCAAGCAGCGCAGCGCCTTGGCCTACCCCAGCTTGGCGCTGGTGCGCACCGCCATGGGGCCGCGCAAACTCTGGCGCCGCCATGTGCCCCCAGCCTTGCTGGGATTGGCCTTGATCAGCGCGGTGGTGGGCATGGCCCGCCCGGTGGCCAGCGTGGTGTTACCCGCCGATTACATGACCTTGGTGTTGGCCATTGATGTCTCGCGCAGCATGCTGGCCGAAGACGTGGAGCCCAACCGCATCAAAGCCGCCCAAGCGGCGGTGAAAGATTTCATCCGCGAGCTGCCGCCCAGCATCCGGGTTGGCGTGGTGTCCTTTGCCGGTGCGGCGCAACTGGTGCAAGGCATCACCGACCAGCGCGATGAGCTGGTGGCCTCCATCGACCGCTTTCAATTGCAGCGCGGCACAGCCACCGGCAGCGGTTTGTTGATGGCCTTGGCCACCTTGCTGCCCAATGCGGGCATCGATTTGGAGGCCGCTATTTATGGTCAAGGTTTTGGCGGCTATGGCAACTACGGCAGCCCCGCACCCGCACCTGCCACCCCACCCAAAGCCAAGCCCAGCTTCACCCCGGTGCCTGCGGGCTCCTACTCGGCGGGGGCAATTGTGTTGCTCTCAGACGGGCGCCGCACCACGGGACCCGACCCCCTAGAGGCGGCCAAGCAAGCCGCACAACGCGGGGTGCGCGTCTACACCGTGGCCTTTGGCACGCCCAATGGTTTCATCCCCGGCTACGAGGGTTATTCTTTCTATGCCAAGGTGGACGAAGAAACCTTGCAAGCCATCGCCAAAGCCACCGAGGGGGAGTTTTTCCGCGCGGGCAACTCCAACGACTTGAAACAAATTTACGAGCACCTGTCGACCAAGTTTGCGCTGGAGCGGCGCGACACCGAAATATCTGCCCTGTGGGCTGCGCTGTCTTTGGTTTTGTTGCTCTGCGCCGGGGGCTTGTCCCTGGCTTGGTTTCGCCGCCAGCCTTGGGGCCAAGCCTGAAACGGCCTCGACCCCCCTGCCCCCCTCAGGCGGGCAAAACTTCAATCCGGGCGCTGACCTGACCTTTGACCCCTTGATCGTCTTCCCACACCACACGGATGTCACCGCTTTGATCCGGCCGCACCCAAAACTGCAGCAATGGGTTGGCTGCCACCCCCGAGCCCATGCGGGCGCGAAAAACCACACGCCCACCGTACTCGGCGCTCATGCTGTGGATCACGTTTTTGGCGATCGAGGTGCCTGAAAATTCATACCGAAACCCCGTCTCCATGGGGTGCTGAATCAGCAATCTCACCTCCATGGCCTGGCCACGCAGCACGGGGGAAGCCACTTGGATGCGGGCCAACATGTCAGGACGCGTCCATGCAAGCGGATTCGGTGACCTCGACCTCGGCCGTGCCACGCCACCAGCGGCCGTCCGATGTTTGCACCAAAGCCATCACCTCTTGCGAACCATTCAGGCGCACCCGCGTGGCCACTTCGGCCTTGGCCGACCAGGGCCCCAACTCAAACTCGGCGATCACCGGGCGTGGGTTGCGGTTGGAGAGCAACACCACACGGCGCACATGGTCGCCCTCGCTCATGGGGCTGTCCACCCGCACGGCCAAGGGCACCGACAAACCGTTGTCGGCCAAACGCGGGGTGACCACCCTCACCCGCTCGGGCGTGGGGTTGCTGCCCCCGGTGAAAGGGCCATACAACTGCGCCCAGTCCAAGTTGGCCGGTGGGGCTTGGGCCCGCGCGGGGGCTGCTGCCCAACCCACACAGGCCAACAAGCCCCCCAAACCCTGGCGGCGTGACCACCGAGAAGGCGCTGTTTCAGACAATGCGCAAACCGTGGTTCTTCAACGGCAAGTTGCGCACCGGCTTGCCGGTGGCAGCAAAGATCGCATTGAGGATGGCCGGTGCCACCACGCAAATGGTGGGCTCGCCCACCCCACCCCAAAAGTCAAAGGTGGGGGCAATGACGGTCTCAATGCGCGGCAACTGGCGCAAAAGGGCAATCGGGTACCGGTCAAAGTTGGTATCTACCATTCGCCCATTGGCCACGCTGGACTGGCTTTGCAAGGTATCAAAGGCATAGGCCACTGAGCCCTCCACTTGGGCGGCAATTTGATCGGGGTTGACCGCATGGCCGCAATTGGTGGCCAGCACCAAGCGATGCACCTTGACCTCATCACCCTTGACCGACACCTCGGCCACGGCAGCGGTGTAACTGGCATAGCCCATGAACTGGGCAATGCCACGGTGCACCCCGGCTGGCAGGGGCTTGCCCCAGCCGGCTTTGTCGGCGGCGGCGTTGAGCACAGCCAAGTGCTTGGGGTGCTTTTGCATCAAGACACGGCGAAACTCCAGCGGGTCGCGCCCAGCGGCCGCGGCCACCTCTTCCATGAAGCACTCGAGGTACAAACCGTTTTGATTGGTGTTGACCCCGCGCCATGGGCCCACCGGCACATGGGTGTTGCGCATCGCGTATTCGGTGCGCAGGTTGGCCACGGTGTAGCCAATTTGTGCATCGTGCGGCTCAGGCCAGTAGCCTTGGAGCTGACGCCGGTCTTTGCCGTCTTTGATGTTTTGCGGTGACAGATAAGCGTTGATCGACTGGCCCGACACCCGCAACTGCAAACCCAGCAAATTGCCCTGCGCGTCCAAACCCGCTTCCAGCTTGCATTGACCGATCGGGCGGTAAAAGTCTTGCCCCATGTCTTCTTCGCGGCTCCAAATCAGCTTGACCGGCACACCGGGCATTTGCTTGGCCAGCAATGTCGCTTGGCGCACATAGTCTTGCTGTCCACCCCGGCGACCAAAGCCGCCCCCCAGGGTTTGGTTGTAAACCTCGCATTTTTCCAGGGGCAAGCCACTGGCAGACGACAAAGCCGCCATCGAGGCCTCGGCGTTTTGGCTGGCCACCCAGACCTCGGCGCGGTAGTCGGTGATCAGCGCAGTGCAGTTCATCGGCTCCATGCAAGCATGCGAGACAAACGGCGTGCTGTACACCGCCTCGACCCGCTTGGCGGCTCCCGCAATCGCTTGGGGTGCATTGCCCACATCCAGATCGGCAAACACATTGTTGGTCGAGGTCAAGCCCTCTTTCAGCCGCTCGGCAATGGCGGCGCTGTTTTCTTGGCCGTTGCCCTGCTCGTTCCAGACAATGGGCAAATCCAGCAAAGCGGTTTTGGCGCGCCACCAGTTGTCGGCCACCACGGCCACGGCGTTGTCGTCGACCCTGTACACACCCAAAATGCCTTTGCGGCCTTTGAGCTTGGCTGCCTCAAAGCTCACCAACTTGCCACCAAACACCGGGCTGGCCTGGATGGCGGCATAGACCATGCCGGGCAAGCGGGTGTCGATGGCGTAGTTTTGTTTGCCCATCACCTTGGCCGCGGTGTCCAGGCGCTTCATGGGCTTGCCCGCCACTTTCCACTGGCGCGGATCGCGCAGAACCAAGGTTTTGGGGTCCGGCGGAGCGATTTGCGCCGCCGCGGTGGCCACTTTGCCGTAAGTGGTTTTGCGCCCCGATGCCGCATGGCTGATCACCCCTTTGGCCACGCTGAGTTCTGACGCGGCCACGCCCCATTGGTTGGCTGCGGCTTGCAGCAACACCGTGCGTGCGGCCGCGCCACCTTGGCGCATGTATTCCTGCGAGCCCCGAACGCCGCGGCTGCCGCCCGTGGACATATCGCGCCACACCCGTTTGCGGGCCAGGTTTTGACCGGGCGTGACCATTTGCACCTTGACCCGGGACCAATCGCATTCCAACTCTTCGGCCACCAGTTGGGCCAGACCGGTGTGGGTACCCTGCCCCATTTCGGCACGGGCCACGCGGATGATGCAGCTCTCATCGGGCTGCACCACCACCCAGGCATTGACCTCGGTCACCTCGCCCGGTTTGGTTTGGGCTCCGGCTGGCCAATGAAAGCCCAAGGACAAGCCAGCGCCAGCGGTGGCGCTGCTGATCACAAAAGCGCGGCGGGACAAACGGGGGGTAGATGTGATTCGTGTCATGACCGTTCCTTTCAAGCCTGAGCTGTGGGTTGTTCGACCACGTCGCCCGCGTCGCTGACCATGTGGATCACCGAGCCCACGCCTTTGCCGGTTTTGGCGGCCAAATGGATGGCCGCACGGATGCGTTGGTAGGTGCCGCAGCGGCATATATTGGTCATGGCCTCATCGATATCGGCATCGGTGGGCTTGGGCTTTTTACGCAGCAATGCAGCCGCGGCCAGAACCTGCCCCGACTGGCAGTAACCGCACTGGGGCACATCCAGCGCCTTCCACGCCATTTGCACCGGGTGCGTGCCGTCCTTGGACAGGCCTTCGATCGTCATCACCTGACTGCCCACCGCCGCCGACACGGGGTAAGAACACGACCGCATCGGTTCACCATTGACGTGCACCGTGCAGGCGCCGCACTGGGCAATGCCACAGCCAAACTTGGTGCCCATCATGCCCAATTGGTCGCGAAGCACCCACAACAGGGGCATTTCGGGCTCGACGTCGACTTGGTGGCTTTTGCCATTGATGCTCAGTTTCAACATGCGAAGGTCCTTGAAGGTCAAAAGTAACAACCCTAGGGGATAGCCCTCCATGGGTCAATCCGTGGAATTCCCAAATGCACGGCACTGACCCACGGCCAGGAACCCACCCAAACCACCTCAGCTGTCGGCCTGCACCTTGGCGTCTTTGACCACGCGGGCCCATTTTTCTTGTTCGGTAGCAATGAATTGGATGAATTTTTCAGGGGTTCCGCCGCCGTCCTCAGCGCCGTATTGTTCGAATTTTTCTTGCACATCGGGCATGGCCATGACGCGGTTCATGTCCTCGTTCATGCGCTTGACCATGGCCGGGTTCATGCGCGCCGGGCCCACCAGGCCATACCAAGTGGTGGCATCAAAACCGGCAAACCCTTGCTCGTCCATGGTGGGCACGCCCGGGTGGCCTTTGGCCCGCTTCGTGCGGGTTTGGGCCAAGGCCACCACCTTGCCGCCCTTGACATGCGGTGTGGCTGAAGTCATGGTTTCAAAGCAATATTGCACCTGACCACCGATCAAATCGGTCAAGGCCGGGCCCGATCCCTTGTAGGGCACGTGCAGGGCTTGGATGCCAGCGCGCAACTTGAACATCTCCAGTGCCAAATGCTGGGCCGAACCGCCACCGGCCGACGCAAAACTGATCTTGCCCGGGTTTTGCTTGCACAGCTCGACCAATTCTTTGACGGTTTTGGCCGGTTGTTGGGGATTGCAAATGAGCAAATTGGGCGTCACACCCACCAAGACCAAGGGCGTGAAATCGCGCTCGACCACATAGCCGAGTTTGGGCTGCAAGCTGGGGGCAATGGCATGGCTGTTGATGTGCGCCATCAGCAAGGTGGTGCCGTCGTTGTTTTGCTTGGCCACATGATCGGCGGCTATCACGCCCGCTGCACCGGCTTTGTTCTCAATGACCACATTCACATTCCACATGGCTTGCAACTTGACCGCCATCACACGGGCCAAGGCGTCGGTACCACCACCGGGGGGAAATCCCACCACGATGCGCACATTGCCCGTGGGCAAGGTTTGGGCGCGCAAATGGGGTGCGGCCACGCTGGCACACAGGGCAACCGCGCCGGTTTTGAGAAGGGTTCTGCGTTGCATGATGTCATCCTTTGTTTGATGGGGTCCACCAAAGGCACCGCACGGGACACGCCCATTGGCTTGGCTTGAACACGGACCATTATGGCGAAATTTATGAAAACCAAGACAAATCAGTCACTTGGGGCCCATGACCTGCCCGAGAGGGAGCCAACCCAAAAAAGTGCACTGCGCCCTTTATTTTTGCCAACTCGCGCCGATCAATGAAGGCCATCGTCCTGCACATGGCCTTTGCCATGGGTGGTAGAGGCGGTGCAAGCGATTGGCACCAAAGATGTACTTTCGCCCCTCGCAGCCCGCCCAAACCACAAACCAGCGCTTGACCGCTGGGGTCGGTGCTTGCCTGCGCCAGACACTGGGCCTGGGGTGGCTATTTTGGATCGTGGCCAGCCCGGCCCAAAGCCCAGCGCCCCCCCCAGCCGCACCCAGCCGCTTTGACCAATGGGTTCAATACCCGCCCAAACCCGTCAACCCGGCCATGCCCAGCCCCTTGGACAGCAGCGACAAGAAAATCAATTGGGTGCGTTTTGCAGCGCCCGCGCCGCCCACCGAGCCTGCCCAGGCAGCCACGGACACCCCGCCCAGCGCGGCGACAACGGCAGCACCTGCCGCCGCCGTACCGCCCCCCACGGCAATCCCCTCTGCACCTGCACCAACCACCGCCACTGCGGCACCACCCGCCACAGAGCCCGATGCGCCAGTGGTCAAGGGGTTTGAGTTCAGCGGCATCAGCGTCTTCAGTGCCAGCGATTTGACGCAAGTGCTGAAGACAGTCGTGGGCACACCGCTGGACATGAAAAGCCTGGAACAAATCGTCAACTTGCTCGACCAGCACTACGCCAGCCAGGGGCGCTTGGGCCGCTCCGAAATACCGCCCCAAGACATGACGGAGGGGCTGATTCAGATCATGATCCGAGAAGGCCGCTTTGCCCGCGCGGTGATCGAACCCGAACCGCACCCACGCATCCCCGCCAGCCTGGCGGTGGATTTGGTCGAAACCGCGCAACCCAAAGGGCAAGTGGTCAACCTGCAAGCCCTGGACCGCGCCACCTTGTTGCTGTCGGAACTGCCGGGTGTGTCAGCGCAAATGAGCCTGCGCCCCGGCGATAAGGAAGGTGAAACCGAGGCTGTTATCCGGCTGGGAGACGCTCCCGGCACCGATGGCAGTGTGGTGTTTGACAACGCCGTGGTGGGTGCCACCGGAGCCACCCGCACCATTGGCCAACTCAACCGGCATGGCGCTTTTGGCCGGGCCGAAACTGTCAGTTTGATCTGGATGCACACCGAGGGCAGCGAATTCCTGAAAGTCGGCTACAGCGAGCCTTTGGGCAGCGCAGGCAAGCGCATGGGCTTTAACCTGTCTGGCAGCCAATACCAATTGATCGCACCCCAATATGCTTCGCTCAACCCCAGCGGGCCGTCCAACTCGATCGGCCTGGACCTGAGCGTGCCCTGGCTGCGCTCGCGCTCGGCCAATGCGAGCATGCAGTGGGGTTATGAACACAAAAACTTCCGCAACGAAACCACCGCCGGCTTGGTCTCCGAGTACAAAATCGACCTGTTCAGCGCCACCGCGCAAGGCCAGCGCAGCGATGCATGGATGGGTGGGGGCGAATCGGCAGGCTCGGTGCAAACGCTGCTTGGCAATGTGGATTTGAATGGCTCACCCAACCAAGGCATGGACGCGTTGACCACCCAAACCGCAGGCCTGTACGTCAAATTGCGGGCCATGGCCTCACGCGTACAGCGCCTCAACCCCAGGCAATCGCTGGTGGCCACCTGGCAAGCGCAGTTGGCCAGCAAAAACCTGGATGGGTCTGAAAAATTCTTCATGGGTGGCTCACAAGGCGTTCGCGCCTACCCCACCAACGAAGGCGGTGGCAGCCAAGGCCAGTCTTTGAACCTCGAGTGGCAGCACCTGCTGACCCCCGGCAAACAGCGCCTGACGCTGTCGGCTTTTTATGACATCGCCACCATCGATGTGAACAAGTTCAATGACTTCACCGGAGGCGCCAGCCTCAACACCTATGCCTTGCAAGGCGGCGGTTTGTGGCTGGGCGGCCCCTTGGCCCATGGCTGGGGCACGCCTTTGCAATGGCGCTTGACCTGGTCACGCCGCATGGGAGTGAACCCCATGGCCTCGGCCAGCGGCTTGGACCAAGATGGCTCCTACCGCTGGGATCGGTTATGGTTCAACCTCAACCAGCCTTTTTGACCACCGCCCCACATGATCAAAAAAGCCCCCGCCCCGCCGCTTGAACACCCTATGGCTCTCCTCCCTTGGGCGCAGGCCATGGGCTGGGCCTTGGTCTGGTTGACAGCCAGCTGTGCGCAATCGTGGGCGCAAAGCGCGGCCATTTTGGCCACCCAACTGCCCCAAGGCGGCAAGGTGGCGGCGGGCACGGCCACCATCGGGCAAAGCGGCAACAGCCTCAACATCAACCAGTCCAGCAACCGCGCGGTGCTGAACTGGAACAGCTTCAACGTGGGCGCCCAAGCCCAGGTCAATTTTGTGCAGCCCTCGGCCAGTTCGGTCACCCTCAACCGCGTGCTCGACACCCAGGCCAGCCAAATCTTGGGCCGCATCAACGCCAACGGCCAGGTGTTTTTGTCCAACCCCAACGGCGTCTTGTTTGGTCCCACCGCCCAGGTCGACGTGGGTGGCTTGTTGGTCACCACCCATGGCATTGGCAACGACGACTTCATGGCCGGCAAATCCAGCTTTGAAGGCACCGGCAAAGCCGCCAGCGTGGTCAACCAAGGCCAATTGCAGGCGAGCCTGGGCGGCTACATCGCCTTGCTGGCTCCGCAGGTGCGCAACGAAGGCGTGATCGTGGCCAAAGAGGGCACGGTCGCGCTGGCTGCGGGCGACAAAGTCACTTTGCAGTTTGCTGGGCAAAGCCTCACCGCCGTGCAAGTCGACCGCGCCGTGGTCGATGCCTTGGTGGACAACCAACACCTGGTGCGCGCAGAAGGTGGCTATGTGGTGATGACCGCGCGCAGCGCCAATGCTTTGCTACAAAACGTGGTCAAAAACTCTGGCAGCGTGCAAGCGCCCAGCCTGGTCAACCGGCAAGGGCGCATCGTGCTTGAAGGTGGCAGCCTGGGTCGGGTCGATGTGGCGGGCAGCTTGAGCGCCACCGGCGACAAAGGCCTGAGCGGCGGCTCGGTATTGGTGATGGGCGACCAGGTGCAATTGAGCGCCGGCGCGGCCATCGACACCTCGGGCGACACCGGCGGCGGCCAGGTGCTCATTGGCGGAGGCTGGTCGGCGGCGGTGGGGCCGGTGGGCAAGTCCTCCAGCGTGAGCCTGGGCGACGGCGTGAGCATCAAGGCCGCCGCCACGGGCACGGGCAACGGGGGATATATCGAAACCTCGGCGCAAAAGCTGCAAATTGCCGCCGGCGCCAAGGTTGACACCTCGGCCCGCAACGGCAAGCCTGGCCAGTGGGTGATTGACCCGGTGGACATCACCATTGACGATGGCATGGCTGTCACCATATCCAACGCCTTGAACAGCGGGGATGTGATGGTCAGCACCGGCAGCGTAAACACCCCTGACACCAGCTCGGGCGAAACTGTGGGCACGGGCAACATCTATGTCAATGGTGTCATTTCGTGGTCGGCCAATTTGCTGACCTTGAAAGCGGCTGACAGCATATACATCAACAACGTCATGCGCGGCACGGGGACAGCGAGTTTGCTTTTTCATATGCAGGCTTCAGCCGGCTTGGACAACTTGTACATCAAAGCCCCCGTTTATCTGCCAGCAGGGGACCGCCTTTTTGCCGTTGACGGCGCAGGCACTCCACTGGTCAACATCAAAGTCATCTCTAGCCTGGGTTTGGCCAGCAGCACCACGGGCAGCGATTTGCAAGGCATCAGTGGCAATCTGACAGGCTGGTACGCATTGGGCGGCGATATCGACGCCAGTGCGAGCAGCAACTGGAATGCAGGCGCAGGCTTTGCTCCCTTGGGCAACAACGCAACCCCCTTTGAAGGTGTGCTGATGGGGTTAGGCCATGTCATCAGCGACTTGACCATTAACCGCCCCAGCACCAATGGCGTGGGACTGCTGGGTGTTTCATCTGGCCATGTCTCAGAGTTGGGCTTGGTCAACGCCAACATCAGGGGTGCCAACAATGTCGGCGCCCTGATTGGTTATAACGGCGGCACGGCATTGGTGAACTTTTCCACGGGTCAGGTACAGGGGGAAACCAAGGTGGGTGGCTTGGTCGGGACTTTGGGTGATGGCGGCAAGGTGCGCAACAGCTATTCCAAGGCCGATGTATCGGTCACCAATTTTGCCGACGCTGGTGGCCTGATCGGGCTGGTGAATGTGGGCACGGTTTACAAAAGCTATGCCACTGGCCAGGTGTCGGTCATCGGTTCTGCCACGGGCGTGGGCGGTTTGATCGGTCGCTTGGGCACTGGCGCGCTGGCACCTGTGGATGTGAGCGATGCGGGTTTTTGGGACACGACCCTTTCTGGGCAAACCACTTCAGCAGCCGGTACGGGCTTGGTCACTGCCGCCACCAAGCGCTTTAACAGCGGTCTGGATCAGTTTGCACTCAACACCGACTACTGGCAGAACTACTACAACAAAACCACGCCCTTGCTGAAAGCGTTTTTGACACCGATTTCCATCTTTACCGGTAACGACATCAAAGACTACGATGGCCAGATCTACACCAGTAACACTTGGTTTACCACGTCCATCCCGCTGTCTGGAAGCGACCCTTACTTCATGGGCCTAGGCGACTTTTATTACAAAGAGGGGTCTGCCAGGGTCTCACCAGTCAATGCGGGCACCTACAGCATCGTTCCTGATGTGTACAGCACCGACAACCGCGGCTACAACATCACCGTGGTCGATGGCATCTTGACCGTCAACCGGGCCAACCTGACCCTGACGGGCAACCGCACCTACAACGGCAGCACGGCAATGGCGGGTGCCAACTTGACGGCCAGCGGCGTCAATGGCGAAACCTTCAACGTGACCGGCAACGGGGCTGATGGCAATTTGTCCTCGAAAAATGTGCAATTCGCCGAGCTCCTGGCCAGCTTGTCGGGGCTGAGTTTGGGCACTTCCAGCAATGGGGGTTTGAGCAGCAACTACAACCCTTTGAGCACCGCCAATTCGGCTGTGACCATTACGCCCAAGACGGTGACCCTGACCGCCCCCGTGGTCAGCAAGGTCTATGACGGCAACGCCAACTACACGCCCAGCGCCAGCAACTTGAGCACGCTGGGCAGCCAATTGGGCGTTGTGGGCGACAGTGTGAGCGCGGCCAGCATGGCGTTTGACAGCAAGAGTGCCGCCTCCGGCAGCAAAGTGGTGAGCCTGAGCGCCGCCACCGTGAGCGACGGCAACAGCGGCCAGAACTACAGCCTGAGCTATGCCAGCAACAGCACCAGCAGTATCACCCCCAAGGCATTGACCATCACCGGCATCACCGCCGCCGACAAGGTCTACAACGGCTTGACCACCGCCACGGTCAGCACCACAGGCGTGACCAACAGTGTGTTGCAAGCCAATGGCTTGGTCGCGGGCGACACCGTCACCGTCAGTGCCACCGGCAACTTCCGCAACGCGGGCAACACGGCCAATGACAAAAATGCGGGCAACGCCAAGACCGTGGCTTTGTCCAGCACCTACGGGGGTGCAGATGTGGGCAACTACGCCATCACCGGTCAATCCACCACCACGGCCAGCATCAGCGCCCGGCCCTTGACCGTGACGGGCTTGAACGCCAGCGACAAGTCGTATGACGGCAGCACCACCGCCACCCTCACAGGTACAGCCTCTATCAGCCCCCTCATCGGCGATGCCGTGGTCTTGCAAAATGGCCAAGCCCAATTTGCCAGCAACGCTGAAGGGAGCAACTTGGCCGTCACCGCCAGTGGCTTTCAATTGACGGGCACCGATGCCAACAACTACCAACTGACCCAGCCCACGGGCCTGCGTGCCAGCATCACGCCCATGGACTTGACGCCCTTGCGCTTGACGTTGACGCCCCAGGTCATGGCCACATTGAATAACCAACAGGTGGCGGGCTTGAGCCCTGACCAGGTGAGCTACCTCAGCACAGAACAATTTGGCGCTTTATCGGCCTCCCAACTGGCCAACCTCAGCCCTGCTGCATGGAGCCGGGTATCTACCACCAGCGTGGGCAATTTGACCCCCGCGCAAATATCCAGCACGCGCGCCGATGCCTGGGCCTATTGGCTGGCCAGCCAAGTCCGCAAGCTTTCGCCAGCCCAACTGCAGGCACTGACCACCACCCAGCTGGCCGGCTGGGGCAGCACCCAGTTGCAGGCCATCAACAGCACCCAGTGGCAAGACCTGACCCTGCTGCAAAGGCAGAGCCTTTCGGCCTCGCAGATCAGCGCGTTCAGCCCCAGCCAGGTGGCCACTTGGAGCAGCAGCACCCTGGGTGAACTCACCCCCACGCAATGGGCCGGTTTGGGTACCGCCCAGATCGCGGCCATGCGCACAGACCAAGTCAATGCTTTCACCGCAACCCAGTGGCAGAGCTGGACCCCCAGCCAAATAGCGGCATTGACCAAAACACAAATAGCCACCCTCACCCCCGGCAACTTTGCCCAATGGTCCACGGTTCAACTCGGGGCTTTGAATGCAGCGCAGGTGGCATCGCTGAGCCTTGATCAGTTCAACGCCTTGAACATCACACAAAAGCGCCAACTGGCTTCCAGCGGTCAATTGCAACAATGGCTGGCAAACGATCTGGCCCGGGTTCAAGACAACATCACCGCGTCATCGTCCAACAATGCCTTGGCTGTGAACACCACAGCCCCCAGCAGCTTGAGCCAAAACAACGTGGTCAGCAGCTCAAGCGAATCTTCAACCACCAGGTCCGTGTCCCGAGCCGCGGGTTTGGGCGCCTACGTGACCTATGGCGCAAGCAAAGACGCCCAAGCTTTGATGGTGGTCACCAGCGAGCGCCAAATCAGCCAATTGAGCAGCCAAGACGTGCTGTCCTTGCAGACCTCTCAGCTCAGGCTGATGAATGGCGCCCAAATCGACACCTTGGTGCAAAACCACGGTCGCAGTTTGCTCTCGACCCACTGGGCCAGCTTGAGTGCCCAACAACTGTCCACCCTGTCGCCCCGCACCTGGGCCACGCTGGGCCGCGAGGTGCTGCAAAACCTCAGCCCGCAACAACTGAGTTTATTGACGCTGGAACAGGTTTTGGCCATGAGCCCGGCCCAGCTTGAGTGGTTGACGGCATCGCAATTGGTGGTGTTCAACCGAATTGCCTTGTCCACACTCGACGCGAATCAGTTCAAAGCCTTGGTCAGCAACAAACTGTCTGCCCTGCCACCCCAGCAAATTCAAGCCTTGACCCAGCCCCAATGGCTCAGCCTGTCGCGCAGCCAAATCCAAAGCCTCTCCTTGCAACAAATCCAGTTGCTGAGCCCAGCGCAATTGGCCGCCTTGCCGCCACAGCTATGGCAAGCTTTTTCGGTGGAGCAAATCCACATGCTGGCCCCGCAAAGCCTGGCCCGGATAGGTGTGAACCAGCTCAACATCGTGCTCAAGCATCTTTTGCCGCACCAAATTCAGTCCTTG
>Ga0209355_1001315_pt1 | contig 14115 bp, 19 predicted proteins | sample LauGreSBDMM110SN_3_FD_187563 | JGI IMG/M metagenome (GOLD analysis project Ga0209355, IMG submission 187563) | Freshwater lake microbial communities from Lake Michigan, USA - Sp13.BD.MM110.SN (SPAdes) (version 2) | ecosystem: Environmental > Aquatic > Freshwater > Lake | place: Lake Michigan...
ACTGCTGTTGGCGATCCACGAGCCGAGCAGGCTGCTGGTCAGCTTGAAGGTCTCGGGGTTGGCGACGAGGAAAAAAACGATAAAGGGAACAACATTCTTACTCATTTCACTGTGCATTTTGTAATATTGGTTCAGAATTTAATTTCCAAATGCCTGGCGATGCTGACGGGCGGCCCGAAGATTCGCTCCGCTGTTTTCAACAAAAGTGGGGTTGCGGCGCATCACGGGCCTCTGACTCTGGGCATTTGGCGAGTTCTGTACGACGGGGCGCGTGACCATAGTAGCTCTGACCTTTTGGTTGATCTGTGCGACAGTCATACCGTTCGTGTTGAATGTGATTGCCGGTCTGTTCCTGAACTTGTCGCGCGCCGGAACCTGAAGAGAAATCAGAATCTTGTTGACTGTCTTTTTCTGTGCCGCGGATAGCCGCTCATCGTTCTTGAGGTTTGACCACTTGAACACGTTCATAAATTTACCAAAACGCGCCGTCTTCCCAGTTCCCTGTGGAGTCTGGAGAATCCTGTACTGAGCGCGACCTGTAGAGTTTTCTGAATTTTGGACCGAACTTAGAATAGGCTCGACGCGCTTCAGAAGAGGATATTCATCGTAGATTGTCTTAGTCTGGCCCACCGAAGTTTGACGAGTGGCGGTGGACCCATTTAGTTTCCCTGCTTAAAAATGTTTCCGGAGCTGACGTTGCGAACCTTGGGCATGTTCTGGTTCCGGTTATTCAGGTTGTACCGGGTGTTATTGGCGCTATTGGCGAAATACCAGTTGGATCCTGGATTATTGCGCTTCACCTTGACCTTGGTGTTTGATCCGGGAACGTTAATGTTCACCTCGAGAGGCGCCACATTCCCAGTCTCGTTGCCAGTAGTGGGGAGTTTTGCGTTAATACGAGCCCTATAATTGGTAATCTCTCTGTTCTTGTTGGCCGACACGAGTCCCCCTTCACGTGCAAGAGAAACACTCACATTCAATTGACGACGAAGGGCATTCGCGGTGGCGGCGCTCAGAGCTGCGGGTAGTGGCCGCCGCAGCATACCGTTAATTTTGTTCATCGCGACCTGTGCGTTCGAACGATTCGCGGCGCTGACTCCTTCAGCCTCGTTGGAAGCCTCCTCCGCCGCCTTTGCCTGGTTATTTGACGGGAGACCTGCTGCAGCCGCACCAGCTGCAGCTGTGTTCGCAGACTGTGCAGGTGTCGCATTTGGTCGTGCAGCTCTGGCCGCGTTGGCCGCCGCCCTGGCTCCCACATTGTTTGCCGCGTTCGAGCTCATCCCCAATGCCAGAGCCTGCTGCTTCGCCGCACCGGCAGCCGCCGCAGCCACCTGCACAGGTGGGGCGCCAAGTGCGAGAAGAGGTTTGACGGCGGCGTTTGCAACGGCATTAGGGGTGGAACCATTTCCCCGAGTCACACCTGCAGCCGCGGCTGCCGCATTTGCGTTGTTCCCACCTGCGTTATTGACGGCTGCGGCAGCTGCACCGGCCGCCTTGGGGCGCTTGGAGTTAATGTAACGCTTGAGTGCGTTCACGATCTTGGTGTTTATCGGGGGCAACGCGCTCATGTTATTTTTGTTACGAACATTTGTGTAAGCATTCACATACATCTTTAAATTTTGTTTAAGTGCGAGAGCGTTCACATCGGGGCCCCATCTGGCAAATGGATTCCAGATCATATTGTTACTGTAGGTTCCGAAAAAAATTGGTGTACTGTGGAAGCCACATAAAGGCCTGGGTACCTTGTATAGTAGAACAAAGCAAATGGCTCTCCAGATGTTCACCACTTTCGATGCCTCCAACGTCACCTTCTCCGATGTGCGCAAGAACGCCAAGGGTGGCAAGGCTGTCTACCTGAACGCGGCTGGTGGCGGTAAGCTCATCTTCCAGCTTCCTCAGCTTCGCGCACCTTTTGGCCTGAGTGAGTTCAAGGATGAGGCATCTGGTCGTGTGAGCTACAGTCTGCCCCTGAGCCTCGACAAGCCCGAGGTGCTGGAGAAGTTTGCCAAGCTGGACGCTCGTGTCCTCGACTTCATCACCGAGCACTCTGAGGAGCTGCTGGGCAAGAAGATGTCACGCGAGGTTATCTCCGAGGGCATGTACAAGAGCCCCATCAAGCCGAGCTCCAAGGATGGCTACGCGCCGACTCTGAATCTGAAGGTCATCACCGACCTGAAGACTGGTGCACCGGCGACTGAGGCTTACAACGCTCAGCGTCAGACGGTGCCTCTCAGCGACCTGGAGAAGGGTCAGTCGCTCAGTGCGATTGTGGAGCTGAATCAGATCTGGCGCACCCCGGCTGGTGTTGGTATTTCCGTGCGCGTTCACCAGGTCATGTTCGCTCCGACGAACAAGCTCAAGCCGTGTGCGTTTCTCGCCCCTGCCGAGGAGCCCGTCTCCGACACTGCCGCGGAGTCCGAGATTGAGTACGAGACCGACCCGGACGTCTAAGTCCTACGGGCTTGGCCGGATCCCAGCCTTTGAATTATAATGCGTGTAATAGATATAATGAGCTGGATAAACTCCAGACAATTTACAATCACTAGCCGTAATGGTCGTCACTATGTGTTTCGTCGAAACAACGCCGGTAACACAGAGATTAACATCCCCCAAACTATCACAACCAAGACACAGGCCATCGCGTGGCTCAAAGCCCATCCAAACAAGGTGGCAAACCCTAGCCGTTACAAGGCGAAGCGCGGGGCGGTTCAGCCGAACGGCGTCAAGCTGAAACCATACGAGCGGATCATCAATGGTAAGAAGATGATTGCCATGGTGAATAAAGAAGGCAAGGAATACTTCCAACCAGCACTGGGACCCGAGCCTGGCTACGTCGTAAACTTCTTGAGGGCTCGTGGAAATGTCATTCCATTTAAATTCACGTGCGCTACGCTCAAGAGTCAGGTGAAGAAGATGAAGGTTATAGGCAAGGGTAGACAGGGTATAGTATTTTTAACGTCCAAATATTCAAATGGGCGCTATCCATTTGCAGTAAAGGTGGCGCCCCGTGATCTTCGAGCTGACCGTGTGGGTGAAAAACAGCCTTCTGCCGTGGAGTTCAACATTCACAAGGCGGCGAGAGATGCGGCACCAAATGGCGTGGTCGACGTCCACCAACTGTTAGAGTGCCAAGAGTACGTGAAGCCGTATGAAATTAATATGGAAAATGTACAGAGCTCGGCGCAGTACGACAAGTCGAGGCAGTCTGTTATTCTGATGGAGTATTGTCCGGACGGATCCCTCAAGAAGTGGCTGACGTCCACAAACCTCACCGACGCTTCACTACGCACAATGATAGTGCAAATTCTCACAACTCTTGATAAAATCAAGGCTATGTATCCGTATTTCAATCACAACGATCTGCATCTCGAGAACATATTCATGTCCAAGAGGGGTCCGCTGATCGGAGACTTTGGGTGGGCTCGTCTGGATAAGGATGGTACAAATCCCGCAGTCAACAAGGCGAACGGCACAAAGACGGCGAGTTTCTGGGGGGTCGGCCCCAAGACGGACACTCGGTACGACCAGCATCTCATTCTGAACGAAATTAGAGATTTGTTGCTTCGCCAAGAAGGCGCCATCAAGTACCCCAAGACTATCGCTTTCCTCAACATGGCGATTCCTGACGGCTACAGAGGGATGAAGGATACGCACGTCTCAGAGTGGCGTCTCAAATATGAAGATCCATGCACAAATCTTCCTTCTCTTACGCGCCTAGTCCGCAATCCTTATATCATGGGCAGAAAGCTCGTGACATCACCAGCTTTGGAGGCTGCACGTCGGCGCCTCAAAAAGGTTGGCGTCAAGGCAAAAGCCCCCAATCCACCCAAGGCGACCAATCCTCGAGGATACACAAACTCTGAGCTCGTGAAAATGACAGCCACAAACTTCCTCAAGTTGAGCCCGGCGACACGCGCGAGGGCCAAGGTTCTCAGAGCCGCAGCCAAGAACAAGAAGGTTGTGCCAAACAAGAAGCGGTCTCTTGCGAATCGTCCAGTGGCGGCCCCATTTTCCGTGAAGGTGCTTCCCGTTGCAATTTTAAAGTCAAATAAATTCAATAAATTAGTGACTAAAATATGGACCAATCAGGGTGGAGCTTCTGGTGCCAACTTCAACAACGCATGGAGCAAGGCGCGAAATACAGCTATGAATCGCATCCAGAATCGCATCAACAAGAATATGGCGCCCTTCACACCGAGCCCTCCCAAGGCCAAGGCGCTCAGCCCTCCCAAGGCCAAGGCTAAGGCGCTCAGCCCGTCTAAAGTCAACTACAAACTGAGCCCAAGCACTGGACGTGCAAAGATCATGTCAAATAAAGGTCGGTGGGTCTACGCCAATCTTCACTATTCCATGGATGAACTCAAAAGTATGGCGGCGCGATTGAACGTGAGCGTCAAGGGTCTCCGTTCAAAGGCGAATATTGCCAAAAAACTTTTCGGTTCGTAATATAAATGATAACAAACCGTGAGCTTGGTCAGAGGGTTTTCTGGGGTATTCTTATTGTGGGTATAATTATCATCCTCTGGAAGGGTGTGTCCATTTATACACAGCAGCCAGCTGACAAGGGGAATGTTATTGTCTACGGTTCCAAGACGTGCCCATGGTGCGTCAAGCAGGAGGACTACTTGAAGGACAAGGGTATTCCTTATGAATTTGTGGATTGTAAAAATAATCAGTGCCCTGATTTCGTTCAGGGATTTCCTACTCTAATGGTTGACAACGTCGTCAGGAGTGGGTATACGGAGCTCTAAGGATCGGTCACAGTTGCTTCGCAACTGGTCCCTAAAGCTTGAACAGCGCAATACCCAGAGCCAACAGGAAGGTCTGGAGAAGGCTGTCCACTGGGCGCAGGACCGTGATGTGCTTGACCAGGGTGTCGTTCCACAGGAACTTCATGATCACGGTCATAATCACCACGAAGAGGGTGAAAACCAAAAGGTTGTAAATGGCCTCGCGCTGATTACGGGACTGGAGAATATTAAGCATCTTTTATATCCTCTGTAGAAATTATTTTAGCGTGTCGCGTTCGAACCCGTCTGAGCAATACCCCGACGGACCCCCCAAATTGAACATATTTTCGTATAGTGGAACCCCGGTTTGTATTTGAAGTTTGATTTGCGTGGGTCGACGATTGTTTTACCAGACGCATCGACGAGTAAAGGACCACCTGCCCAGCCTAATTTGTGAGCCCATAGATTCACGGGAAACACGATGATTTTTCCGGGCATGAGACGTTGGTTTGTACCGATGACTTGTTCGTTGTTTTTGTTAAGGACTGCTAAGCTATAATTTGTAATTCGGCCGTTCGTGGGGCTCGTGGGGTTCATCTTTTTCAAGAGGGCTTTCTGTATAGTCTCGGGTTTTACATGAAAAAACTTGGCGAGTCCTTTAACGGTGTCACCTGCACGAATTTTGTAACGTACAGAACCTACTTGACGCAAAAAATGAAAATCCCCTGAGGAGTTACCAAAATCATTCGAAGGTGCAACAAGACACACAACCTTGTAGTACCCTGGTCTACACTTCTGAGTGATGCTTTTCATTCTGTAAACTGAGCGCGGATTATCACTCTGAATTAGTTCAGCAATTCCAGTACACTTTGTGAACGTGAGACCGTTCGCAGTTATACCGGACCGATTTCCAGGAACGCTCTTTGTAGGTCTTTTACTCGAATAGCTCCCGAATGCGTAATCGTAGCAATTGTCGTGAACCTGTCCTGAAGTCCCCCATGGGTCATAAGAGAACATGGGCTCGGATCCTGACATGGGAAGACCCCGGCGGCGAACAACGACTGGACGCTTGGTTGACGTCTTTTTACGCGCCACAACCATATACTATTTACATAGAAATTAAGAAGGAACCGGCAACCCTAATTCTTGAAGGACATCCTCTAAAGTCTCAGAAGGTTCAATATCAAAATGGATATCTGTATAAAATCTACCAGAGTTGGTGGGGACGAGTGTGCGAAAGTCAAGACCAAACCCTTCAACAATTGACATTACATTATCAGTTTCAAAATTAGTAACTTGGCGATCGGGTGGGTCGGCTGCAACCCTCTCGATGATGAGGCGGCACCTATACGTCGGCACATCAAACGGCTCACGGCACATTGGACACGTGGGGTCTGGTCCGGTGCAACTCGCCTTCCATCGATCGAGGCATCGCGTGTGAAACTCATGACCACACCCAAGTGTTCGCGTGGCGCTCTGCCCCCCCATACACGCTAGACACACTGAACAGGCCGTCCCCCTATGTTGCCAGCAGCGCTCCTGCCCTGTGCGGAGTTTCTGGCGACATGAGGTTCCTGATAGGGTGGTCGCCCCACATTCCATTAATGTAATGAAATTATTAGTTTTGATATATAGTGCCGCAGTTACCGGTTTCTACGAGCTCGGAGAACCTCAGCCTCCAGAGACTTGATGGCGTCACGGTACTTCTCCCTCATGTTCTCCTCGACGTGATTTCTGAACACGATGATGGGGTCGTCGTCCTGCTCCATGCGACACTGGGGGCACTCGATGCTCGTCTCAAACCAGGTCATGATGCACTTGGTGTGAAAGACGTGTTTGCACTTGAGCTTCTTTGCGTCGTGCTTACGAGCCCCGACGCCGTCAAGACAAACGGCACATGTTTGTGAAAGGTGTGCAAGGCATTTTCCGTCCTGAGCCGCCTTCTTTTTGCATTTGGCTCCTGAGAGCGTCACCGACGAACAATTCATGATCTGATAAGATCCCACAAATTTCCTTGTGAATTTCTTCAACACTCCTGTTGGCGTTGACGATGTGCACTCTGCACGGTACGTTCTTGATCATCTTCTGATACTCTTCACCAAGCTCCGCAAGGTACTCCCGAGACACGCCTGTGTCTCCGGTCTGCTGACGCTTCTGAATGTGGTCCCACGTCAAGTCCAGATCCTTGGACAAAAATATGTACACGTCCGGGTACCATACGTACTGATCATAGAACTTGCCGTACGTCTCGTCCTCTTGTGCAGTCACAGTACCTTTCTTGAGCAAAACAGGCCAGAATACCCACCTGGAGCTCAACAGGGACCGTTCATAAATCACAGTCTCTCGTGTCTTCTCTGGGCGGAGCGTCTGGAGAATTACCATGTGAAAATAGAAGGCCCAACGTTCTGGATCCTTGTAAAATTCTTCGAGAGGCCATTGATCTATAGGCTCTCGGCGAACTCGCCACCCTTTTTGCTCGAGCAACCCGAGCTGAGTCGTCTTCCCGGACCCGATGTTGCCATCGATGACGACCTTCATATGCATTTAACGTTTCAAAGTTTTAAGTCTACTTACACGTCACCTTCATGCTATCAACATAACTGCCAGCCTTTCCTGAAATGCCGGTAATCACTTGACCACTTGGGCAGTCGAATGAGCCAGACTGTCCGCCACCCTCTCCTTGTGCTGATCCGATTGAGGTTGAAATAGGGGCGCCTGCGCATTTAGGTGTAACTTTACCGACAAATGCACCATACTCCACATTAATACCCGTGTATCCCGTTGGGCAATCCGTCGTATCCACGGGGCCGCCACCCTGTCCACCAACCGCAGTGAGCACTGTCCCGTCGTTACAGTTTCCATTCAGCTGATCGACCCACCAACCACCGCGTCCGCTGATGTTTTTCACAATCTTACCACTTGGGCAATTCATCGCATAGTCCCCGCCACCCCCACCACCAAACGACTGGGATGTAGTTCCTGTCCCTGTGTAAGGCGCTGGAGGCGGTGGAGGAGGCGGTGGAGGAGGCGGTGGAGGAGGCGGTGGAGGAGGCGTTCCTGCGGGGGGCGTTCCTGCGGGGGGCGTTCCTGCGGGGGGCGTTCCTGCGGGAGGAGTTCCTGCGGGGGGAGTTCCTGTTGCGACAGGAGCCGGAGCAGGGCTTGAGGTGCATTCCGAGCCAAAATCCGGGCATCCAACTCCTGAGAAATACACACCAAGAACAACTGCTAAAATTACGAGACAGCAAAACACTACACCGCCTATTATTATGGCAGGGCTCGGCATTTATATTCACAAATAATTTATTCAGACTCCACGAGAACCTTTGGTGTACCGGACCGGCACGCCGCGTTCTTCAAGGGCAGAGACAGAGCCTCGGGGCCCTTGGACTGAAGGAACGCCCGCCACTTGTAGTTGTCCTGGAAGGCGATGCCCTCCTTGGACATGAGCATGTCGCTCATGATGCGGTTAGAATCGAAAGACGTGATACAACGACCATCAGCCATGCCAATACGCTCGGACATTTACTTTAATTGCACATTTTATTTGGTCGCCAAGACCCGAACCCATTCTTCAAATGTCGCCCCCATGATTGTTCCGAACAGCTCGGGTTCTGCGACCGGCTTGACGAAAATTGTCGCATCGAAATTCTCATTCAAAATTTTGTAAGCCTGTGCAATCTCGTCGAGAGTCTGGGCGCCCGTCACGATAATCTTCCCCGTGCTGAAGATGCTGGCCGTCACCTGCTTCATAGCAACCCCCGGAACAAACTTGACCTTGACTGCGCTGTACCTGTCGGGATCAAAAGTAACCTTGAATCCTGGAACCTTGGCAAATTTTGTGATAATTTTGTTCAAATTTACAGATGAATTCAGTGAAAAGTTGGTGTTGATCATTTTGACGTCAGCATCGGCAACGGGTGGAGGCGCCTCCAACTCTAGAACGGCTGCCAAAATAAAGGACAGTTGCTTGAGGATTCGGCGACAGTCGAAGAGATCAGAACACCCAGCCACCTGGATAGCGCCGTTTCCGAAAATCTTGATACTCTTCCGAGAATAGGCGTCCTGATAACCAATAGTAACCTGATTGTAAAACGCCGTGTCTTTCATATTCCACTCAAACCCACGAAACTTGGAGCCCTTGCGGCGAACAGTCACCGAGCCGAGCTCTTTGAATTTTTCTTTAAATTTCTTGAGGTCAATCTCCTGAAGAAATTTAGAAATCATCGTGATCGTCGTGATCCGAACCCATGATGGATCCGGGCGCTGCGGATCGGCCACGAGGTCCTTGCGTATCGCGTCAAGTTTCTGAATGTAAGGGAATGAGTCCATGTTTCATGTTGGTTTAAACACTGTCTTCAAAACCCTAACTCTCACTGGACACGTTTTTTCTCAGCCTTCTTGGCGATGGTTGCGAATGGCGTCTTGAGCAGGTAAGACTTCATCACCTTCCGGTAATGCTTCTTCAGCTTCTCGTCGTTGGGATGAATATTGTTCGTACGTGTCACGTTGTGAGCTATGAGAGAAATCAGCTTTTGCTTCTTCACGGATGCAATCACACGGTTCAGCTCGGTCAACCGGACGCCCCGAGTCGACTTTTTTGGGCGACGGGTCCGACGCGCGACCGCCTTGCGTCTCTGCGTCTCGGGGGTCTGTGACATCGTGTTTAGTCCCTCGAGAATCTTCACCGTCTGTGAAACTCCGCCGAGGTTTTGAACCGCCTTGATGGCTGCGGGACTCGCACCCTTCATGTTGATCGCGAGTCTGACGTTGCCCCCCGACTCGTTGAGGGCCTCTGCAGCCTTTGCAACCTCTGATGCACCACCGGGGACCAGCGCCACCGTTTGAATCGCGTTCGTTACGCCGCCCACGTTGTTAATCGCCATGCGTTGTGGCGCTGGTAGAGGGGGGGCGCCGCCGTTACCAGCCGTAGTAACGGCACCCGGTCCGTACACTGCACGTGGAGGCTCGGCACGACCAAGTGCTATCCGGAGCGCGTTCGCATTCACCGCCTCACGCCGTCTCCGATTGTAATTGGAATCAGACTCTCCTGAATACCGAGGAGGTTCGGGGGCGGTCACCATACGACGCATACCTAGGTTGTAATTAACAGGGCGACGCTCGTAGTTACCTGAACGGCGGCGCTCATTGAGACGGCGGCGCTCATTGAGACGTCGGCGCTCATCGAGACGGCGGCGCTGCACCTCAAGCGCATTGCGTATATTCCGGTTGTTCACACCTCTTAAATTGCGAGTAAAATTGGAAAACTTGTTGAGGTTTGTAATCTCACGAATAATGGCGATAATCGCGGAAACAATCTCCCGGCGCCCACTGAAATTGATGGGAAGCTGCTTCAAAAGATCCACAAGACGCGTCAGACGATCACTGCTGGAATACGAGTAACGAATTTTGTTCATCATTTCACGAACGCGATTGGAAATCTTGGAATTCACATTCGCAGAGTTTATTGGGTTCTCACGGCGCCACTTGAGGAGGGCGCTCAGGTTAAACTTGGAAAAGTTGGGTCTAGCGGCAGGTCCATTGACAGGTCTGGCGGCCGGTCCTGTGGCAGGTCCCACGACGGCGCCACCCGTGTTCAAGTACCAACCAGTCTTTCCATTTTTCGTTCCGAAATACCACTTGCGGCCGTTCTTGGGGCGGTTCGCCTGTCTGAACGTGTTCACCGCGAAAAAGTTGGGTGGAACCTCCGCCATCTTACCATTGGTCTTGAAAAGATTCATGATCACCTTGAAAATTAAGTTGGCTGTGTTTTTGTTATTGGATTTAGGAGCCTGAGCCACTTTCGCCTTGATCTCTTCAACTTTTGCAGGCGTTTCGTTCTTGGCCAGAGCCTCTGTAATTATTTTCAAAATTGAATTTGAATTGGGGGAACCAGCAATCTTCACAGCCTCCTCGGCGGTCGGTTTGGTCATCGCCTTGGCTGGGGTCATTGAATTTTGAATTAATTTTAAAATTAATTTAGCCGTATTAGATTTTGGGGTGTTACCAAGTGTTTCTGTGATTTCCCTAGTCACTTCGGGTTTCAGGACAGTCTTCAAATTTTTTCCAGAATTCAGAGTCGTCTTTACGATAGACACAACAGCCTCGGCGACAGCATCAGTTGGGGCGGCCGATATGACTTGTTTAGAAACTCCTGGCGCGGAATTGACGATAATTGCCGCAATGGCGGGTGCTAGGTTGTTTTTGTTCGTCAATTTCTGTTTCAAATTGGCGGTTGGAATGCCACCCTGAACGATGCGTGTAATCGCTTCGGCGACAGCATCAGTTGGGGCGGCCGATATGACCTGTTTGGCGACCCCTGGAGTGGACTTGAGAATAATTTCAGCAATAGCGGGGGCCAGATTGTTTTTGTTCGCCATTTTCTGTTTCAAATTGGCGGCTGGAATGCCACCCTGAACGATGCGTGTAATTTCATCCGCAAGTGCAGAGGCGTTACTCATTACTAGGACCCCAGACAAAAAAACGTGTCCTGATCAGCCCAGGGGTTTGGCGCACCTCGTGAAAGGCATGTCCAAACTCAACATGCTTAAGACGCGCCTCATATCGCCTTACCAGCACGATGGCCTCAAGTGGCTCGTGGCTCGGGAGACCGACACAGTGAACCCGGGTGGTTTCCTGTGTGATGAGATGGGACTTGGCAAGACTGTACAGCTCATCGCGACTATGCTCGTCAACCCCAAAGCTCGTACGCTCGTGGTGGTTCCAAAGTCCATAGTCGGGCAGTGGTGCTCGGAGGTGGCGAGGTTCGCGCCGAGCCTGAGCACCTATGCTTTTGATGGAGTCAAGCGCAAGTTGCCTGACAAGCTCCCAAATATCGTGGTGGCTCCATACTCTGTACTGCCTCAGCGTCCAGGTGGCCCGATCTGTGAGCTTATGGGCGTCAAGTGGGATCGCGTGATCCTTGATGAGGGTCATGAGATTCGCAACAAGAAGAGCAAGGGTCACATCGCGTGTAAGGCGCTTGATGCGAGGATCCGCTGGATAGTGACAGGCACACCCGTCTTCAACTCCATGAAGGACTTTGTGGCTCTGTGCGCCTTTGTGGGGCTGCCCCGTGAGGTGGTTCAGGGCTACACGGATAAGATTCGCGAAAAGTTTGTACTGCGCCGTACGAAGATTGACGTGGCGCGTCACAACCCGCGTCTGGAGCTGCCACCTCTAGACTTTCAGAATCTCGAGCTGGAGATGTACCCAGAGGAGCGCGACTTGTACAGTGACGTGTTCCAGAAGGGTCAGGCGATCGTGAGTCACGTGTTCAAAACAGGGACGCAGAACCTGCACCAGATGGAGCTTCTGGAGTGCCTCTTGCGCACCAGGCAGGTGATGACGTGGCCTCAGCTGTACCTGGACGGCATCGCGCTCAAGGAGGAGAGCGATCCAGAGCCGTGGCTTGGGCGGTCGAAGAAGATGGAGGTTTTAATGCAGAGCATTAAAACTCACAAGACTGAAAAAGCCCTCATTTTTACTCAATTTATGGGTGAGATGGATCGAATCCAAGAGCTCTTGGCGGAGATGGGCACCCCCACATTCCGCATCGACGGTTCGGTGCCCAAGGAGCAGCGTGAAGAGCGGATCCAGCGGTTCAAGAAGGGGCCGGTCAACTCAGTCTTCATCATCCAGATCAAGGCGGGTGGCGTGGGTCTGAACCTCCAGGAGGCGACGCGCGTCTACATCACCTGCCCTGCGTGGAATCCCGCCACGGAGCTCCAGGCGATTGGCCGCGCTCACAGAACGGGGCAGACCCAGAAGGTGGTGGTGCGCCGCCTCATCTACATGGGGGAGGACGGAGTCGAGCCGCTGCCGAGCGTTGAGCAGAGCATCATGCACTTGCAGGAGGGGAAGGCCAAGGTGTGCGCCGACGTGCTCAACGATCCACGACTGGAGACCCAGGTGCCCAACGTGACGCGGACAAAAATTACGATTCACGCCCTCAAGAAAATTTTCGCAGTGTAATATAAAATGCACTATAGTTACCCCATGTCCACCCCCCAGCAGCGTTTAAATGCGGCAAAAAAGGCTGCTCAGGCTAACAACAAGGCGGCGATGGCTAACAAGAAAGCAATGTCTGCGAACCGCAAGGCTATGGAAGCTGCTCGTACTTTGATGAAAATGTCCAAGTAAAATAAAATTCTATATAAAGATAAATGGCAGTTGGAAGTCGCGCCGAGGTTTACCACGGAAACGCCACCGAAACAGCAGGCGGCCTCAAGAAGAAGGACCTGAAGATGGTCAAAAAGACTGGCGAGATTGTCAGCAAGGCCAAGTCCAAGGGTGAGAAGATGAACCCATGGATAAAGGCGGTCGCAAAGGCCAAGAAGGAGCTGGGCATCAAGGGCTTTGCGTTGGTTCAGGGCCCACTCCTGGCAAAGGCTCGTGAGATTTATTCCAAGTGAGTAATATACGTTATGAGCTCAAAAATAAAATTGATTATGATGGCGTGTTACCTGCTTTCGGCAGGGGCTCTCATCACCGCAAACGGTGCCATAGCCAAGGAGTGCTATGATAATAACAAGCCATTTGCTGATAGCTCAAACATGCGCAAGACCAATAACAAGTTTCTATTGGCCATGGTGATCATGGGACCGATATGTATAGTATGCGCACTTTTGGGTATAGTTATTGCTATTAGAGCACCTTGATTAATTTCATTCTCAAGAGTCCAAAAATGCGCAAATCCCCTTCTCCAACACGGGGGGGTCAACAGACTTCACCTCGTGCTCGGGCCCGTAAAACCGGATCTGCGAAGCGCGGACAGTAAGACCCCACAAGTTGTTGAAAAAATAATTTGATTCAATATCAACCAAGCAAGTCAGTTCCTGCCCACGAAAGAGACCTTCTCTGACCTCGGGCGCGACCTGTTTTGAATTTTCATCAAAAATATAAGTGGCTTCATCAATTTTGATCCTCAAAGAACCGTTTGTAAAGTTAGACTTGAATGGCTCTTGTGGGCACAGACGACGCTCCAATTCAGACCACCATTCAATGAATTCATGGTTCTTTATTTCCACATTGAAACTTTTGTACTGTGAAACTCCCCACGTGCACACGCCACGGGGAAGCTGAAAACGAAGAGGCCGTCCGTCATACGCGTACTTGCTCTTGTCCTTCATGCCGGGCGTTACATCTATAGCGTCTTTGGTGACATCTGACCACAGAACCATTCTAAATAAAATGTCTGTTCTTTTTAAATGGGACACAAAGTGTTAGGTCAGTCTCCTTATCTTTATCGTCCGAGTGTTGGTCGGCGGTCTCCACTTGCCACTATTCGGGAGATTTCAAAATGGAACAAACTGCGCCAATCTGTGAAGCGGCAAACGAACCGCAAAAGGGTTGCGAAAGTTGGCGAGGTGCGTGGACGCTTCACAGT
>Ga0209355_1001324_pt1 | contig 14084 bp, 15 predicted proteins | sample LauGreSBDMM110SN_3_FD_187563 | JGI IMG/M metagenome (GOLD analysis project Ga0209355, IMG submission 187563) | Freshwater lake microbial communities from Lake Michigan, USA - Sp13.BD.MM110.SN (SPAdes) (version 2) | ecosystem: Environmental > Aquatic > Freshwater > Lake | place: Lake Michigan...
AACATGGCCGCCCATCACATCAGCCATTGCAGGACTGCCGCCTTTGTAGGGGATATGCACCATTTGAACCTTTGCCCTTTGGAGAATCTGCTCTATGGCCAAATGTTGCGCGCCACCGGTGCCTGCCGAGGCATAAGAAATGCTACCGGGGGCCGATCGGGCCATCTGCAGTAGTTCAGTTACTGACTTCGCTGAGTAACTTGGCGTCACCACCAAAACAATCGGAAATATGGCGAGGATTCCGATCGGGGTGAAGGCCTTTGGCGCGTCATAGGGAAGTTTGGGGAACAGTGTTGGGTTGATGGCGTATCCGCCCCCATCAAGCATCAGCGTATAGCCGTCGGGTTTACTGCGGGCCACAAAAGCGGCCCCGATCTGGCCGCCGCTTCCACCACGATTTTCAATTACCACCGGCTGACCCAAGGCAGCCGACATCTTGGGCGCGAGCAACCTGCCAAGCATGTCAGCGGCACCGCCCGCAGGGTAGTTTACAACTAGGGTTATCGGTTTGCTGGGCCAAACCTCTTGTGCAAGAGCACTTAGTGGAGAAATGCAAAGTGCAACAATTGCAGAGGAAGTCATTTTAATAAAATTAAACATGAGTCAATCTCGAGTTAGAGTTAGATTTAAAGTGCCCAAACAAATTTTTCATAGCTCGTGCAGATGCCCCTTTTTTCACAATTTCACTGGCTGCAAATTGTGCTGCTAAAAGCTCAATGTCCATGATGAAAACATGCGCTCTCGGGCGCGTCAAACCTAGGGCAGCAACTTTACCTATGCCATTGCCTCCACCTGTGACAACTGATGTCTGGCCTTGCAGGCTAAAAGCCTGAAAAGCATTAAATCCGGTGACCATAAGTGCTCAGCTCTTGAATCAAGCGGCATTCATGAAATGCTGATCTTGAGATTTTCTTAATAGATACAAAGGTCTTTGCATCTCTAAATCTACATCGTCACACAATAGTAATTGACCCTTAAGGACACGGCGACGAAGCTTCAACCCAGCGCACAAGTAATAAGGAATTGGATTGGATTGTGACAAAATTTTTGCAGGATGTAAGGCATGCGTTAAACCATTGATAACATGCCGCTCTCCCATCTCAAGCATTTGACCAACTTCCAGATCTGTTTGAGCGATTGCGACCAAATCAACCAGAGGTCGAACCTGAGAACTGCCTGTTGAGCACTGCAAACTCACAGCAGACAAAACTGACAGGGTGGCTTCTGCTCCAAGCAAATGCACAGGGTTGTGGATCAGGACATACTTATTATCTGGGCACGTGGGTATCCCTTTGCTTGCAAAGAGTTGACCTGTTTTTCTATCAGGCGCTTCAATGACGACAAAGACACCACCGGCAAAGCTCAGTTCATCGGGCCGTCTCAGGCAATTGAACATGTCAACTCGATTGACGCCATTCAGCAGGCCGCCATCGGCTTTGGGTCTGAAAATGGTGGGTAATTCAATGGTTTTTGCCAAAGGTGCATTCAGTGTTGGGGTATCGGGCATGAGACCCGTGTGATTGCAAACAATGCCCATCTCACACAAATCAGGCACAGTGGTTAAAGCAAACGGTACTTTCGCGCGGCCTGCAAGATTTTTTTCTAAATCATGACTGGCTTGCAAATTAAAGTGCTCTTGAAAATCGGGACACTGCACCTGATCGCCCCATGCTGTGATGCTGTTGCTGGCGGCATCCCAAACAAAATCAGACTCGCTTGATTTGCCAGCACAAACAATTGGGAATCCCATTATCTTGGCCCACCCGATCAGGCCAATCAGAAGGCTGGGTTGATCCCCATCGACTGGCGAGATCACCACTCCTTTTTCTTGGGCTCTGCGCGCCAGTTCAGCACCAACTACAACCTCAGCTTCTTTTGTAGCCATCACCACATGGCGACCAGCTTCGATGCACGCCAAGGCTGTTACTGCAGCGCCTTCTGGATCACCGGTGGCCTCAAGTACCACGACGAGTGGCATTTGGACCAATAATTCTGCCCGATCAACCACTACCAAGTGACCCAGTAGATTGGCTTTGAGGGCTTGCGATAAATCATCACAAACTTGAATCTCGGAGATTGCAAATCCCACACCGATAGCAGCTTGCACAGCACGTTGAATATTTTGATCGCAAATGGCAACCATTTTCAAGCTTGGCATGCGTCCAACTTGAGCCATAAAGCTTGCTCCGAATTCACCAGCGCCAACCAAACCAACCCCAGCAGGTTGAAGTGACGTCGCCCCAAATTTTGAAAAAATTGTTTGTAGGTTCATGATATATTCTTGCATACAAAATTAAATTTGTATCAAAATTGTGTAAATTTATTTTAAAAGTCATAAATGGAAAAGCTTCGTTTAATTCCAACCCCCCAAGATGCAATGCTTGGAAATAGCACAGGAGAAGAGATACCTAAAAAAGGCGATTTGCACCTGCATGCTGTGACCATGCTTCGAAACATGATCATTACTGGGGCTTTGGCTCCTGGAGAGCGTCTCAATGAACGCGAATTGTGTGCGAGTTTGAATGCCTCCAGAACACCGGTTCGCGAAGCCATTAAAACTTTGGCTCAAGATGGATTGATCGAAGTTTCACCAAATCGCTCACCTGTTGTCTTTCCCTTGGATGTCCAGCAAACAGCAGACCTGATTGTTGTGGTTGCTTCAATTGAGGCTCTTGCCGGAGAATTGGCTGCAGCACTTGTAACAGATGCAGAAATTGCCGAATTAGGAATCCTGCACTACACCATGCTTAAGTACCAGGCGAATGACGACCTACCTCATTACTTCAAGGCAAACAAAGCATTCCACCGCAAGATTTTGGAATATGCACAGAACAGCACTTTGTTGTGGGTCTGGGACTTGCTTTCTTTACGTGTCGACAGAGCCCGGTATGCCTCCAATTTATGGCCAGAGCGGTGGAGCAAAGCGATGCAAGAGCATGAGTTTATTTTGAAGTGCCTGAGTGATCGAAAGCCCAAAGCCACCTCCCTGGCCATGTCTGAACACGTGCAAAACGGACTGTCCGTGGTCGTCCGAGGCCTTTTACAAACTCAACAATCCCGGCACCAAAACGAGAGAAAACCCTTGGATTGACGGCTTAAAATCTTGCATGCAAAATTGATGTACAACACAAGGAGCAGAAAATGACCCCGCCAATCACCAATTTTTCTAAAATTTCTCGCCGTTCACTTTTGCAATCCAGTGCAGCCATCAGTTGCGGTTCATTCCTGATACCTGCAAGCGCGGCTGTTGAGCTCAAGCTCACCCACCCTGCAGATCTATCTCATCCCGTGCACACCGAAGCAGAAAAAATGGTTCGGCGCATTCATGACCGAACCAATGGTGAAGTCAAAATTACGATTTTCCCCAATAACACATTGGGCTCCCCCGTGGAGACAGCGCAGCAAACTCGCCTGGGCGCCATCGACATGATCTTGATGAATCCCGCCAATATTGAATCAATCTCAAAAGCAGTGGGTGTCATCAATATTCCTTACCAATTTGACAGTTACGAGCACGCGCACAAAACACTGGACATCACAGCCAAAGATTGGCTTGCACAACAGCTTGCCACCGTTGGCTTTAGCTGGATTGCCAACTTTGAATGGGGCTTCAGGGCTTTGTCAAACAGCCGCAAGCCTGTGCGTGTGCCAGATGATGTCAAAGGCATGAAACTCCGTGTGCCACCCGAGTTGGCCATCAAATCGGCTTTTGAAGCATTGGGTGCAAATACACAGACTATTGCCTTTCAAGAAGTTTATTTGGCCTTGGCCAATAAAACGGTGGATGGACAAGACAACCCAATTGGAACAACCTTTGCCGCCAAATTTTTTGAAGTTCAAAGTCATATTGCTTTAACCAAGCATATCTACAGCACCATCATGCTGACTGCCAACCAGCGGTCATGGCAAAACAAACTCAACGAAGCGCAAAGAAAAATTATTGCTGAAGAAGCTGCTGTGGCAGGACAAGCTGCTCGCAAAGGTGTGCGCGAGAAGGAAGAGGAAAACATTGCCATCATGCAAAAAGCAGGCGTGGCCTTTACGCGTCCCGATGTAGCGCCTTTCAGAGACAAAATGGGCCCGGCCTATGATGTCTTGAAGAAAAGCTTAGGAGACGACACTTGGAACACTTGGAGTAAATTGGTTTCCTCTGCACGCGCTTAAACAAAACTGTTGAAGCGCATGTTCATTGCCGCAATTTTATTTTTAGTTGGCTTAAGCATTGTGCTCGGCTTCCCCATTGCGGGGGCGTTGGGCATGATTGCCGCTGGCATCATGGTTTACACATCAGGTGCCGATTTGCTGATGATTTTTATTCAGCGCGCCTATGCTGCAACCACTTCCTTTCCGCTATTGGCCATTCCATTTTTCATCTTGGCCGGAAACCTTATGAATGTGGGTGGCACGACAGAGAGAATTTTTGAAGTCGCCAAGTTGTTTGTTGGTCAGGTCAGAGGCGGGTTGGCACACGTGAATGTCATTGGAAGCATGATTTTTGCGGGCATGTCGGGCTCTGCAGTTGCAGATGCAGCGGGTCTGGGCGTGATAGAAATTCGTGCAATGGTCAAGGAAGGGTATCAAGCTAAATATGCAGCCACCATCACCGCTGTGTCGTCCACCATTGGTCCAATCATCCCGCCCAGTATTCCATTTGTGATTTATGGCAGCCTGGCCAATGTATCGGTAGGCGCATTGTTTTTAGCTGGCATTGTTCCGGGTTTACTGGTGGGCGCTGGCTTGATGATTTCTATTGCTTTGGCAGCCAAGAAATTGAATTTGCCACGCTCTGCAGGCATTCCAAGTTGGTCAATCGCCTGGCGGGTGATTCTTCACGCCATACCCGCATTGGCATTGCCGCCACTGATTTTATATGCCATTTTCAGTGGCGTTGTCACGCCCACAGAGGCCGCCGTTCTGGCAACTGCATATGCCTATGTCTTAGGCCAGTTTGTTTACAAAGAGTTAACGTGGGACAGCTTGGTCCAAACCGTTTGGGACTCCGGACGGCAAACCGCACAAGTCATGTTCATCATTGCCATGTCCGCACCCTTTGGTTGGGTCTTGATACAGCAGCAAGTACCCAATGCGATTTTGCAAGGCTTGATGGCACTTTCCGCAGATCCAATTGTTATTTTGCTGATAGTGAATGTGGTGTTGTTGATTTTGGGCATGTTCTTGGAAACGATTGCCATCATGATCATCACCTACCCGATCTTGGCCCCAGTGATGGCGAGCATAGGCGTTGATCCGGTTCACTTTGGTGTAATTTTGGTAGTCAACATGATGATTGGCTTGGTAACACCACCCGTCGGCTTGTGTTTGTTCGTTGTCTCTGGCATTGCAAAGGTACCAATTGCAGACATCGTTAGCGAATTAACACCCTACTTGATTGCATTGTTAGTGGTGTTGGTAATGGTCACTTATGTACCCGCATTTTCTTTGTGGCTACCGCACCTTTTGGGATATGGAGTCGTCAAATGATGGGGGTTTTCAAACGCCTTGATCTTCTGATCGCCTCTCTCCTGAAGTGGTCGGTGATAGCCTGTTTTTTTGGACTGTTTCTTTTAATGATCTCTGGAATTTTGCAACGCTTTATGCCTGAATTTAAAATTTCAGGTTACGAAGAGATGATTGAGTTTTTATTTGTTTGGATGACCTATTTAGGTGCGACTGCTATGTGGAGAGAAGGTATGCTTTATCGAGTCGGTGCATTCGATAACGTGTTCTCAAAGTCAGTTAAACGCGCTCTGGTTGTGATCATTCATTTGTTCATGATTGCTTTATGTTGGGTGCTCATTTTCAATGGCAGTGACTTTGCCTTATCGGCTGGCGAGATCACTCCATTTTTGCAATTTAATAAAATTTATTGGTACGCTGCAATTCCTGTTTGTGGTTGTTTTATGGCGGTTTACAGCTTGATTTCACTGGCACGTCTGCTCATGGACCCGTTGTTTGAAGAGCATCAAGAAGTCATCACGCTAGGTTAATGACCCGAAAAGGAAACGAATGTCACGATTAGCAGGGAAAATAGCGATCATCACGGGTGCGGCAGGCGGCATTGGTTCTGCAACAGCGTTACTTTTTTGCGAGGAAGGCGCCAGCCTTGTGATGGTCGATTTACCAGATTCACCTCTGCAGGATGTTGTAGATGGAATTTTGAAGAAAATTCCAAGCGCTCAAATTGAAATTGTTTTTGCAGACGTTGGTCAAGAGGCGTCCTTGAAATTGATTGCTGACAGCGCTATGCGTCGATTCGAAAAAATTGACATTCTGGTGAACAACGCTGGTGTGCGAGCATATGAAGCATTGGCGCAAACCACAGCTTCGACGTGGGAAAAAATATTGTCAGTCAACTTGCTCAGCTACGCCTATTTAATTCGAGAGTGCCTGCCTTATCTGCGTGCCAGTAAACAAGCCTCTGTCATCAACATTTCTTCAACGCATGCCGTCAATCCTCGCATTGGTATGGGCCAGTACGATGTGGCCAAAGCCGGCATAGTTTCATTGACCAAAACCTTGGCATTTGAGGAGGCGGTTCATGGGATTCGCGTGAATGCAGTTTGCCCCGGCCTCACCCTCACGCCCTTTCACGTCAAACGCGCTCAGGCTGACGGAAAAACTGAGCAAGATTTGCGACAGGAAGATGTCACCCACAATATACAAAAGAGATGGAGTGAACCACGTGAAATTGCCTATCCAATTTTATGGTTGGCGTCCAACGAAGCCTCTTTTGTGACAGGCTCTGTGTTGATGGTCGACGGTGGCACACGGGTCTAAGCGGTCTGATGCAGCCAGGATTTGAGCCCCCTGTCACTCGAGCTTTAAATTCAAGCGGTAAAAATCATTGGCATTGCCTACAAAAAATGCATGCCGCTGCTGGCTTGAAAAATTTTCAAGCATTTTTGAAACCGATTGAACCAAGGTGTCAAAATCAATACGCAAACCAGCAACAGGAAAGTTGGACGCAAACATACAACGCTCAATACCAAAAATACCAATAGCGTCTAAGACAATTTGCCGGTTTGATTCATAAGACCACTTTTCATGCTTCAGCCCAAACTCAGAAACCTTGAGCTTTACGTTAGGTTCTTTGGCAATGGTTTGCATTGCATGGCGCCAAGCTTTTAAGCCTTGTGGACTTCGATCCCATGGAAAACCAGTATGGTTTAAAACAATTGGCGTTTGCGGAAACGACCGGGCCACGTCCGCCGCCTCCACCAAATGCCAATAAGGAACGCGTAAATCCCAACTCCAGCCATATTTTTCCAGCCGTGAAAACCCTGCAAGCCATTTTGGGTCTTGCATACTGCCTGATTGACCTAGTTTGACTTTTCCAGGATCCAGGGCCGTGACAGGTTTGGAGCGTATGCCTCTGACCAATGGAAATTGCGCTTGACGCTCCATGACTTCTTCGCTGTTGTCAGTGTGAAACCATGCATGCGCAACAATTGCGGTGGGTACATTTTCAAGTTGTTGCAATTGAGTCAGCCACTGCGTCTCACCTACCTGATCATCCCTGTTCCATTCGGCCTCGCAATGTACGGTCGCTACCACATTATGATTTTGGCTGTCATTGCGGTAATCAGCTGGCAAGTAATTTTTTTTAAGCGCATCGTAAGGCCCCAAAAAGAAATGCTGCTCAGGATGAGATAGCAACCAAGGGTAATCGTTTTCTTCCAAATTCCAAAAATGATGGTGCGCATCGACAAGCTTGATATTAGTATGTTGTGACGTGGCTTTTAAATCCTTTGTTTTTGTCATCTCTTTTGTCTCCAAAAAATCATCTCTTATATTAATGTATGACTGAACATTTGCAACCTGCTCATTACCCTTTATACCGACGTTAGAAATTAGAAGATCTCATTTTTGGCTTACCTATCTGGGCCCGTCGGGCGCAGGCTTGATCACCAAGATAATCAACCAACTGATTGTGGGCCGCACTCACGCAGTCCTTGCTGAAGCGGCTGCTCTCGCTTACTCCGCTGGCATCGACTCAGGGCGCATTCTTGAGTGCCTTACGGGTGGGTATGCAGACAGCTCTATGCTACAAAAACTCTATCCAGAAATCATCGAGAGTGATTTTGCTCCATAGGGCTATGCGCGTCAACTCTTCAAGAATCTTGAAATGTTGAACGAATTCGCCGACGGCTTGAAGTCGCCATTACCAATATCTGCTCATGCTTTAACGCTTTATCGGGTGCTGATCCATCTGGGCCATTCAGAGCTAGGCACTGCAGCGATATTTAAACTGTAAGTAAGAACCAAGGTTGAATACGATAAATTGAGGGTTTTCACGATGATTACAAGTTGCTAAAGGTGTGATACTGGTATTCAAAATTTTAAAATTTAAATTCAAAATTAATTCACTGGAGACACAGAATGAAAAAGCTAATGCTTACTTTGATTGTGACTTTACTTACCATAGTCACAGCCCACGCGCAAACCAATCTGCGATTTGCCACAACCCTTTCTGCAGTAGATACCCACAATATCGCTGCACAACACATGGCTGAACTGCTCAAAGCCAAGACAGGCGGCAAGTTAACGATGAGCGTTCACCCAGCGGGCGAGTTAGGAAACGATGGTTCAATTCTTGAAGGTGTGCGCTTAGGAACGATTGATATAGGTCTTACTGGAAATCCTTTCTTCACACAGTTTGCGCCTAGGCTCAATGTGATGGATCTGCCTTTCCTGTTCCGCGATCTCAATCATGCCCACAACGTGATGGACAGCAACATTGGCACTGAGCTTTTGTCCGACTTGGAAAAAAATCGCATGAAGGGCCTAGCTTTTTGGGAAATCGGTTTTCGCCAAATTACCAACTCTAAAAAGCCAATAGTCGTTCCAGACGACCTCAAGGGCATCAAGATACGCACCACGCCTAACAAAGCCCATATCGAAGCTTTCAAAATTTGGGGTGCAAACCCAACTCCCATGGCCTTCACCGAACTCTACCTTGCCTTGAAGACCGGAGCAGTTGACGCCCAAGAGAACCCTGTTAACAACATTTACGCCAACCGCATGTTTGAAGTGCAGAAATTCTTGTCCTTCTCCAACCATGCATACACTGCTTCGATAGCTGCAATGAACCTGAACCGCTTCAACAGCTTGTCAACCGAGCATCGAAAGGCCTTGCTTGAGTCAGCATTAGAAGCTGGACGCTTTCAGCGAGACCTAAATTCAAAACAGGAAGGCGAAAATTTAACCAAAATCAAAGCAGCGGGAATTCTTGTCAACGAGAAAGTAGACTCTCAAGCCTTTCGTAAAACAGCTTATGAAGCTGTTACTAAAACATATACCGATGCGCACGGCGTTGACATGGTCAACCGTATATTGGCAACAAAATAATATTTACAGGTACTTGGGCTGAACAGCGAAACTTTAACAACCATAGGAGTCGGAAATAACAACCCGGCCTGCCCAAATGACAGACCTCAAGTCAAAGTCGAACGCTATTGGTCCATTTCGAGTTTTAATCATGAGATTCCCCGATGCATTGGCTGCAGTGCTGTTGCTTGTTGTCACGGTTTTGATTACAGCTCAGGTCCTGGTACGTTATGCCTTTGGTGGCTCTTTGGTCTGGAGCGAAGAACTCACACGCTTGCTTTTTGTCTGGATGGTGATGGTGGCAGCAGTCACTGCGCCGCGTATGCAAGTTGATTTCTTGGTTGATCTACTCCCGCGGAGACTTCGCGCGCTGCAACGTATTCTGATTGAGTTTGTGGTCATGGGACTCACAATCATCCTGATCCATGGGGCCTGGGGCATGATGGATCTGCGACAGTTCGACTCCTACATTGCGTTAGGTATTTCTGTTAGTTGGGTATACCTTTCTCTCTTTCTTGCAGGCTTTGCTTGGTTGCTGCGCTCGCTTGCGACATTGGTTGTGCAGTGGCGTGCGCTTAGAGATCCATCATGACACTTGCAGTACTCCTTGGCGGTCTGATTCTGCTCAGTTTGCTCGGAGTTCCCTTGGCGTTTGCCATCTTGGGCGCCTGTCTTGCTACGTTGATGATATTTCGACCTCACCTGCCCCTAGAGTTGATGGCTCAGCACGTTGTTAACGGAATAGACAGCTTTCCGCTGATTGCCATCGCACTTTTTCTATTCGCTGGCGAGCTGATGAATGCAGGCGGTATCACTCGCCGGATTGTTGATTTTGCCGCAACCTTGGTAGGCCACATCCGTGGGGGACTGGGACATGTCACCGTGCTTGCAAGCATGATTATCTCGGGTATCTCTGGCTCAGCAGTCGCGGATGCTGCCGCCACTGGCTCTGTGATGGTGCCCGCCATGAAGCGCGCGGGATATCCTCCAGCATTCTCGGCTGCCCTTTGCGAAACAGCTGCTGTGATGGGGCCTATCATTCCCCCTTCAATTCCAATGGTGATCTACGCCATTTTGGTCGAAGCCTCTGTGGGTCGCATGTTTGTAGGCGGTATCATCCCAGGCATTCTCATGGGCCTGCTACTGATGGTGATGGTCTGGATCATCAGCATGCGCCGTGGCTATCCCAAGGGAACTTGGGGTGGCTTGGGCGCAGTTACCACTGCCTTTACCGCTGCAATTGCAGCGCTCGCAACACCAGTGATCATTCTGGGAGGCATTCTCGGTGGTGTTTTTACGGTCACGGAGGCTGGGGCCATTGCCTGTGTTTACTGCTGCTTGGTCGCGATCTTCGTTTATCGACAACTGACCTTGAAGGAGTTCTGGCGCTCGCTTGTGACGGCTGCCCAAGGCACAGCTTCAGTTATGGTGATCGTAGGTGCTTCAGGGGTAATGGGCTGGATGATCGCAGATCTCCAAATCAACAAAGAAGCCGCAGCACTCTTGCTGAGTTTCACCACGAACGACTGGGTCTTTCTGACTGTAGTTAATGTGTTTTTTCTGATTGTCGGTATGTTCATGGATCCACTAGCAGCGCTGATCGTGTTCGTGCCCATCTTGATGCCGGCGGTTCAAGCTCTCGCCATTGACCCAATTCACTTTGGCGTCGTCATTGTCATCAATCTGATGATCGGTCTGTGTACGCCGCCAGTAGGCTATCTAATTTACCTTATGGCCAATGTCGCCAATGAACCGCCACAGGCGGTAATCCGCGAATCACTGCCTTTCTTAGGTGTGCTGATCTTTGTGCTGATTTTGGTCACTTACATACCGGCATTGACACTGGCATTGCCAAAATATTTTTTAGGTTGAGGCATTTGCTATAAGGAAAAAGCCGATGTGGTGGTTCACATACACTAGCCATCAGCAATCCTGTGTTGAAGTGCAATAAAAATCAATTTCTTAAGTACTAATAATTTTAAAATATTAGAACTAAATGAAGGTCAAGCGTAAAGACTCTTTACGCTTGTGCATTTTGAACTTTATCCGAGCCATCTACTTAGCTTCGGAAGTGTCAAAGTATATGGAGTTTTCAACTGGTCGGATGTAGCAATCTGCGTCAAGCCCGTGGAGATTTGTATGAACAATTCCGAATCCAAAAAGAGACTGTTGGCACTTCAGAAGTCCAAATTTTTATCAGTAGAAATTCAGGACGCTTTGCGCTTTGCTATAGAGAAGCTTTCAGACGCTGCATACCATGACTCACAAATTCCCAAGCCCGTCATGGCCAACAAACGATGGAGTCAAGCTGAAGAAAATCAGCTTGTCGAATCCCTGCTAGCTGGAAACTCCATAGAATTTATCGCAGCCAATCTATCCCGAAGCACCAACAGCGTCTTCAGCAGGCTACATCTTCTTGGTGTCATTTCGATCAACAGTTCCAAGGCGATTGATAAGGTAATCGTCCCCTAGAACCAAAGGCGTTAGAAGTAGAATTTTTTCCAATGGAAGAGGTCCTACATGAGAAAGTCAAAATTCACTGATAGCCAGATCATGGACGCTGTAAAACGCGCTGAGGCTGGTTTTGGCGTACCTGATATTTGCCGAGAAATGGGCATCAGCACAGCCACCTTTTACAAATGGCGAGCCAAATATGGCGGTATGGACGTCTCAATGATGTCCCGCATGAAAGAGCTTGAAGAAGAAAACCGGCGGCTCAAGAAGATGTATCTTGAGGAGAAGCTTAAGGCTGAGATCGTATCGGAGGCTCTAGAAAAAAAGTGGTGAGGCCATCTCGACGTAAGGAGATGGCCATCAAAGCAGTCAAGGAGCGCGGCATCTGTATTCGGGTGGCGTGCCAGGCATTCAGGATCAGCGAGTCTTGTTACCGCTACGAGCGAAAGCTCGACGCAGAGAATGAAGAAGTTGCAACATGGCTGATCAAGCTGACGGACAACAACCGCAGCTGGGGCTTTGGCCTTTGCTATTTGTATTTGCGCAACCTGAAGGGTTTTAAATGGAACCACAAGCGTGTTTACAGGGTCTACAAAGAGTTGGAGCTGAACTTGCGGATCAAACCTCGCAAGCGGTTGATTCGCGAGAAGCCAGAGGCTTTAACTGTACCCCTTGCAATCAATCAAGTTTGGTCTATGGACTTTATGCATGACCAACTAGAAGACGGCAGAACGTTTAGGCTGTTCAATGTGATTGACGACTACAACAGAGAAGCCATCGGCATGGAGGCGGACTTCTCATTGCCAGCGGAGCGGGTCATCAGAGAGCTTAAACAGATGATTTCTTGGCGCGGAAAGCCACTGGTAATTCGTTGCGACAACGGGCCGGAATACATCAGCGCTGCGATTCAGAACTGGGCTGCAGAATGGGGGATCAGGCTTGAATACATTCAACCTGGCAACCCACAGCAAAATGCTTATGTTGAAAGATTTAACAGAACAGTTCGCTACGAATGGCTGTCACAATATTACTGGTCAAGCTTAGAAGAGGTTCAAGAGTTTGCCACCCGGTGGATGTGGTCATATAACAATGACCGTCCGAATATGGCTCTGGGTGGATTTACACCGAAGCAGAAACTGGCCATGGCTGCATAACGTTTCTACTTCTGACTCCCTTGCAAAAGGGGAGGATTACCACAACAAACCATTTGCGCCATGCCAGTCGTGACCGCGATTACGGTTCAAAAAAGCACTATGTTCTATATCTTGCAGACGTCGGGTAATTTCAGGAATTTTTACAGTATTATTTGAGTATCAAATATTCAATACAAAATAAAAAAGATCATGGCTTATTACTTAGTACGAATTTCATTAAGTAAAGACAATCATCCATTACTTGGGAAAGCTTTATCTGTTGATAAGCTTCAAGTAAGTGGCGTTGCCGCATTAAAATGTAAGGAACTCTTGGTTTCTCTCTCTTCTTCGTCTATTATTTTTTTATTCGAAGCAACAAAAGAACAGATGGCAGAGTATCAAGCGGGTGCTATGGAAAAAGTGAAAATTGGTGTTTTTTTGAAAGTTGACATTGAAGAAACATTACGTTTTCCCTTGGTCTAGTAATCACGCTTAGTGATGCTTCCAATATTTTTGATCTCGAGATCTTTATATGTCTTGAGCTAACTAAATTTTTCTTCACACTTAAAGCTGAAAATGAAACAAATGCCTACTTTAATCAAGTAACCGTTCTCTTTTAACACTTTATAACCGCGAAAATTTGAAGAGCTATAAGGTGACCCTTTATGAGCTAACGGTTGAGACTGATTGAGCGCTTACTTAAACCAATTCATATTAATATGCTTTTGATCAACCCCTTCTTAAAAGATTCAAAGTACGTACAGTCAGTACTTTTTTTTAGTTCCAAACTATTCGTTTTCGCTATGCCTGGCTCGACCTAAATTTTTCGTAGCCCAATTTTTTACGGACATAGGATCCAATCGGGCAACGCTTACGGGCATCAAAAAAGCCCTACAGCGCACTTTCACGCATGGGGGCTGGGCTGAGTAGCTGGGCAGCAGATTTATTGCTTGTAGGGCTAAAAAATTTATACGTTTTTTTCAAGCGAGTTGCTGGCGCTTGGAACAAAAAAAAGCACTGAGTTCATCAGTGCTTTTTTGATCTGGTGGGTCGTAGTGGGATCGAACCACTGGCTTCCACCGTGTGAAGGTGGCACTCTACCGCTGAGTTAACGACCCAGATTCTTTACTGCTTGCTACTTTGACGCACCAAGCTTTTTACTCTACTGCT
>Ga0209355_1001327_pt1 | contig 14061 bp, 13 predicted proteins | sample LauGreSBDMM110SN_3_FD_187563 | JGI IMG/M metagenome (GOLD analysis project Ga0209355, IMG submission 187563) | Freshwater lake microbial communities from Lake Michigan, USA - Sp13.BD.MM110.SN (SPAdes) (version 2) | ecosystem: Environmental > Aquatic > Freshwater > Lake | place: Lake Michigan...
TGGAGTAGTACGCAATTTGATAACTCAAATTCGTGGAATTTCCGATTATATTGTAATAACGCGGAAGCAACTATTGGAAATGATGGAAAACGCCATGGTTTTTCAGTTAGAATCATTAAAGATTAAACCGTGGGTCCTTTATTGTTTCTGCGTGAGGTTTGCGTGAGGTTTTTGTCATTTCTTGCCAAAAACACGAACCTTTAATGCTGATATTTCCATCACAACTTTTTCAGAGAAGATGCAACCATACACCCATTTCACCTTTGTAACTACCAAGATTAAATAATTGTTAAATTGATATATATATATAACAAAATTAATTATAAATATTATTTTTAAAAGTTAATTTTAATTAGTGGAGTCCAGACCCCACTTTAAAAAACGGAATTTTTATATCTAAATTCATTAAATTATGAAAAAAATCTTTCTTCTTTTGATCGCTTCGGCGACCTTGTTTTCTTGCTCAAAACCTGCCGATACAAGTGCGGAGGACGCTAATTTAGCTACGTTTAAAGAAAACAGTAAAATTGTTCAAACGCTATTTGACGGATATTCAAAGGCTGATTTTAGTCAATATGATGAATTAGTGGCTGATTCTGTCATGTTTATACCTCCTTCCGTTAATGCAGATACACTAAATAAGGCGGATAATCTTAAAGGGCTTCAAATGTTACGTAGTTTACAAGCAAAAGTAAATTACAGTGGTCTTAAATTCTTCCCTGCCGTGGATTCTGTTACTTATAAGCCTGATGGAAACGTTCGAGTTTTTGCAAGATGGACTAGCGACGGTAAAAATGGGGCTCATTTATTCAATAATTATTTTGCTGTATTTCGATTTAATTCAGCTCACAAATTAATATATGCTGTTGAATATCAAGATATTAAAGGTGCTGTTGATGCGCTGACTGCTCCTGCAAAATAAGTAGTTTTATTTAAAAAGCCACTTCGAATGCGAGGTGGCTTTTTTTTATTTCGACAAATCTAGTAGCTCAATATTCCTAATATCGATTTCTTGACCTTCGCTTTGAAGCGCAATGAATCCACTTTTTTAGCCTATAATGCTCCCTATTAATTTTGGAGTAGAAAAAACGAAGTGGTTATTCCATTTTTTTTGAATTGTTATGTTTTTTGGTATCTAACATTCCCAGAATCGTTCTTTTTTTGGGAGTTGCTCCAGATATTCGTTGGTTTGGTCGTATCCCTTTTTGAGAATTTCCTTCCATTTGCTTTCATCAAGCAGTCCGACTCCTTTGAGATTGAGTTCACAATAATGTGAAACTTTGGATTTGGTAACCTCCTGTTTTTGATTGCTGTTTAACATCAATGAATTAATGATCATGGAGCCAACACCAGGTAATTTGTATTTCTTTTTTCCTGATACTTTATCCCAAAAAAGACTCCAGTTGCCGGGGATATTTTCATATTCCACCTTTCGGTCAATTATGCCAGAAAGTGAAACTGCAATAATTTTAGATATAGGAAATCGATACATTGGTTCGATGGGAAGATTATCCATTACGGCTCCATCAACATGCAAATATTGATCGATCACTACCGGAGGGAATATTCCGGGAATCGCCATGCTGGCCATTACATTTCTCCAGATTGGCCCATTTTCGTGAATTACTGCAGAAGCTCGGGAAAAGTTGGTCGAGACACAATAGGAGTTAACCCAGATGTCTTCTAAGTCATATTCCCCGAACAGGTTTTTAACAAATCGTTTGACTTTTTTTCCGGAAAGAAATGAAAGTATAGGTAGTGAGACGTCATTTGAAGTTAGCTTGGATTCTACCGCATGTTGAGTTATTGCTTCGATTTTAGGAAAATCGAAATCGGAGAAACTCATAGAAATCCCATAAATGGCGCCAGCACTGGTCCCACCAAGGAAGTCAATTTCAATTCCTTTTTGCTGAAGTGCTTTGAGCACCCCGATATGGGCATATCCTTTGGTTCCACCACCACCGAGTACCAAACCAGTGGCATTATGGGTAATAATCCTGCAAAATCTACGGATATCACCTAAATGACCCTCTCTTAGATGAACGTGGAGATTAATGGTTCGATGTTCCAGCCATTTAGAAGTCCCCTTTGGCATAGCGGAATCCTTTTCATGCAAGAAAACCAGGTAGATTTTTTTGTTTAGGATATTTTGAGAATATAAATCCAGCTCTTTTTCGATTTGGTAGGGGTCGGGATTCGCCTGAAAGTCTGTGACCAGAATCACTAAATCAGCATATACAAGGCATTGGTTGGACCACTTGAGATTAGTTTCACTGCAAATAAAAATATTCACTCCGGAATAGCGCTCTAACGAATCAAAGAATTCCTGATCACTTATGGCTTCCTGTGATTCATGGTCAAATACCTGAACTGGGATTCCATTTTCTTTGAAGTAGACCTCCATATCAATTGTCCAGGGAGATAAATCATGGTCTGCCTGCAAATTAATCAGCACTATATTTTTGGGAGGTGTGGAATGGTTTTGCTGAAAAGTATTTCTTCGAAGCCTATTGATTACAAATCGGGTCATCGAATTAGCCAACGTTGGATTTTTCGATACAAGATCCAAGTATTCCTGCTGATCAATTTCCAGGACGGTAGACTTTCGTATTGCCAAAACAGATGCCATTCTTGGTTCTCCTGTAAAAAGGGCGAACTCTCCAACAGGTTCACCTTCACCAATATCCCCCAGAATTCTTACTCCTTTTGCATCTTCTTGAATTGCTCTGAGCCTTCCAGAAAGAACTATGTACAATACACTTTCAACATCTCCCTGGTGAAAAAGATACTCACCTCCATTTAATTCTTTTTTGGTTCCTGAAGAAATTATCTGCTCAAGGAGATCATCATTGAGTTGACCAAAAAGCTTATGAAAAAGTTGTTGATAATTGTTTATTAAGCTTTCCATAAATCCAGGTTATTTGGTAGGTAAATGTTGTGAATTTTGAAGTAGAGTAAATATAGTTTATTGATTTGGATTTTGCATTGTGAACTCTGTACGTCGTCAAACTAATTGGACTTTCCCTTAAGAAGTGATTAATTTTGAATCGAATTTAGCATTAATTTCATTTTAAATAAAACAAACCCGATTTTAATCAAAGCAGCAAACAAAAGAGCACAAAGAACTGATCTTAACTCACTCAAATCATATCGAGTAAGTCAAAAGAAATTGGACTAGAATAATCCTATAATGTATTAATCCGATTAAAAATTGATTGTATCCGTATCGACTCGGCCTTTGGGTACACCCAAATCCACCTCAAAAGGGTGGATTCTTTTATTTTACGGAATCGGTAGCAAAACAGGTAGCACGAGAGGGGTTTTCGGGTGAAATGTAAATCGTTTAAATTTAAACGAAGTCTAGAAATAACCTTTATCGGTCCACTTTTTGCTGACGATTTACAGTCGGTAGAGAAATTTTAACAACACTTTTTATTCTCTTGAATTGGTGGACAAGGAACAGATCCATAACTACAATAAACACAACAGTCACCTGATTTGGGTTTTAATATAGTTTTACATTTTTCACATTCATAAAAATATTGACATGCATCAGTAGGCATAGTCTCTTCTTTTTGATGTCTACAATGCGGACAAGTAACTACTGATTTTAAGTCAACTCCATTATTTTTCATAATTTTCAATATTCATGTTTTCTATGTTGTTAAAAGTTGGTTGTGTAAAATACTGCTTGGCAAAGTCAGTAATTCGTTTTCATTTATAGATTATTTCAGTTTCTGATTATTGTTATTTTTCTCAATTCTAAATTCAGTAAATCCTTTCACCACTCCCTGAACACATTCGCAGGGTGTTGGTCCTCCTTCCCAAATACCTTCACAAGCTTTTTCAACGAATTCGGGTCGGTACCGTTTTACCCATTCTTCTGCTTTATAAAAGTCTGCAACATCATTTGAGGAAGTTTTTATAGTCCGGATTTTCCCGTTTTTTATTAAAATGTGAAAACTGTCAGTAACGTTGAAGTCAATTTTTAAAGCCGCCATCAAATCGTCCTTTACGGTAATGGGGAATATTATGGTTGAATCATTTTTCTCAACATATTGACTACGGTTGACAATTTTGTAATTCGCACATTCAGCCCATTTTTGATAATACAAGATTTTAGGTTGTGATTCCGTTGCATCGCTTAAAATGTATTGTAATGAATCTCTATTGAATGCATAGAAAGCATCGATGAATTCATTTCCAATGTCTATGTTGGTTCGATGACTGATCTGTGTATGCTGATTGGAATTATTATTGCAGCTTAAAATCAAAAAAAGTAAGGATATGACAAGTACTTTTCTCATAAGTAAATTTTATTTTTTATTCAGTTATAATTTCAAAAACGTTTTTGCATTCTCATAAAAAATCATTCTCTTTTCTTTATCGCTCAGATAGGACTGCGCATTGAGAAATTCAACAGATTTAGATAATGCGCCTGGCCATACCATAGGATCCGACCCAAACATAACCCGGTCAAGCACCTCTGACTCTTTAGCTAACTTAAGTAATCGAATCGCATAGTTTTGTGTCGTTTTGTCTGTCCAGAGTAAAACAGCCACATCAATGTAGAGATGAGGATATAAAGTCATCATGCGAACCGTATTTTCAAAATAATTATCCCCTCCGTGCATCAGATAAACGCGCAATTTAGGATAGTCAACCAACACATCTTCAATCAATAATGGGTCGCCAAGGGCCATTCTGAATTTTGGATATTTTAGATAAGCCTCTGGGAAGCTACCCCCCGTATGATACCCAACGGGTATGTCATACTTTTCGCAAATTTTTAAATAGGGGGCATACACGGGATCATTTAACGTACGACCATGGTATACGGAACCAATTTCTCCAAAGACCTTTATCCTTCCTGCTATAATAAATTGTTCAAATTCCCCAATCGGCATTAATTGCCCCATATTATCTATATCTGAATAGCCTGGAATAAATCGAGCATCTGCTTTAACATACTTTTCAACACTTTCAATCGAGCCACTCACAACTGAAAATTTGATATTATTCTTATCCATTTCGGCAATCGTTTCTCTTAAGTGAAGGTCAGCACTTTTAGCCGGCTTAACTCCATTTAGAATACCTGCAGGATAAAATTCGGAACCTATATACGAGTGGGTGTGAACATCGATAATTTGCGACCATATAGGCTGGCTAATGACCACCAATAGGAAGATGAAAAGTAATTTATTCATACTAATAGGGTTGTATTATTAAATAAAAATTCCGCTTTTAAAAGTGGGTTCTGGAATCCACATATTAACATGTTTTTAATTAAAAAAGGAATCATAAAAAAGAGACCCCATTCCCAGAGGTCTCTTCTCTATTTTGTTGAACTAAACACTTATTTAGAAGGTGCAGCTGTTGCAATTTTTACCCAACCTGTTGCGTCATAATATTCATCCGCATCATAAATTTTGTGATCTTTATCTAGTTTATAGCTGACATAAACTTTTAAATCTCTTTTGGGAGCATTATTTACCAAATCTCCAGACCAATTTACGTAAGCTCTGACTGAGCCATCTAGCTTTTTAGTAACTTCATCTACTCCAGGTAAAATATTCACTGTTGCTTTTACATTATTGACTAACGTAAAGAAATAAGATGCTCTTTTTAACATTTCTGCTTTTGAAATATCGTTTTCACCATAAACTGCCGAATGTAATTTTAGTGTATCAGAATAAAAAGTAGCGAATTCATTTAGGTCCTTATTACTGAATGCTTTAATGGAAGCATCCACAACCTTAGCATTTTCACTAAACAAAACCATATTAGGATCTTCTCCTTCCGTTTTTGTTTCTTGACTTGTACAAGCAATCATTGATGCTAATACAAGAATACCTACTAATAATTTTTTCATGATTTTTTTTGTTATTTTTTAAAGATGGTTACTACTTCCTGATCCAATACATTGCCATTGACCATTTCTTTCCATGTAAGTATCAGTCCAAAACGATATTTTTGAAAATGCTTTCCCATCTTTGTCTTTACCCTTACTTACATGAGATCCAACAATAATAGCAACATTATCGCCATAAAAGGTCAGTGTCATCTCGCCATTAACAACTTCAGTAATTGTTTCTTTAGTTTCAGCTATTGACTTAAGAAATTCAGCTTTGTTTTGCGTAACTCCTTTATCATTGAAATTCGAAAAATCATCCGCAATAATTTCATCCACGAACTTTAAACCATGATCTTTATCAGTCTGTGATAAATTCCATCCAGCTTCTATTCCTTTTAATTTTGATTCTAAAGCAGCTTTATCAAGTGTGTCTGCTTTTACAATTACGGTGGCAGTTTCGGTTGTTTTTGGAGCAGAGCAAGCTAACAAAGAAGCTGATGCAATAAAACAGAAGAATAATTTTTTCATGATTTTTTTGGTTGAACTTTAGTTAAAATAAACATCCGTTTTTTAAAGTGGGGTCTGGACTCCACATATTAACATATTTTTAATTAAAAAAGGAATCATAAAGAAGAGACCCCATTTCCAGAGGTCTCTGCTCAAATTTTTAAAAATTTATTCTTTACGTGGTTTAACAAAACCATCGAAATAAACCACCTTTCCATTTTCAAATCTAAAGGCGTCAAACCATAGTAGTTTTTGTGTTGTACCATCTGGCAACTCTACATCTGCTTGATCCCAAATATTTACCCACTGGTGTCCGTTTTCACCAACAGTTGGGATAATCCCAATTATTTTAAAATTCTTGATTTTAATTGCTGAAAAATTCTTTTTCATAAAATCAATTATAGCTGGTTTCCCTTTTAAAACGGATCCGTCTTCATTATTAAAAACGGCGGTATCAGACAATGCTTCTTCCACCTTTTTAAAGTCCTTTGCAAAAATGGCTTGATGTAGTTCTTCAGCTAGTAATACATTTTTTTGATCCCCTATCTTAAAGTTGTCCGTATAGGTGGGCTTAAAAATGTGTTCGATAGCGATTGTGCTTTCTTCTTTTTTTGCTTCTGAACAAGCAAATAACGTTGCTGATACAAGAACAGCTAGAAACAGGTTTTTCATGTGTTTTTTGTTTAAAATATTTAGAAGTATTTAAAAGTGGGGTTTGAACTCCACCTCTTTTGGAAAGGTACAATAATTTATAACTAAAGTACTATTTTATAAATTTCATTTAAAATAAAACAAATCTCAACTGATTTAACGGTAGCATGCAGCAAACAAACGAGCACAATAAACTGATTTTAAACCACTTGAATCGAATTAAATAATCCAATATTATTTAATTATAAAGTTTTTGGTTTCGTACTGATCTGAATGAGATCCAATAGTGAACTGAAAGAGTCGGCTAGTGGGACCACCAGAATCCACCTCAAAAGGGTGGATTCTTTTATTTTACGGGAGTGGTAGCAAAACAGGTAGCACGAGTGGGGTTTTCAATAGAAATGTGGGTTTGTTTAAATTTAAACAATTTCTAATTCTCTTATAAATTTCTTAAATTTCAAATCTTTTCTTACCACAAAAATCACACCATGGAAGTACATCACCCTCATCACCCAACGCATAAAAAGAAATGGTCTGAATACATTATTGAATTTTTGATGTTATTTGCTGCTGTAACTCTTGGATTTTTTGCCGAAAATATACGTGAGCATCAAATAGTTTTACATCAAACAGAAAGTGTTATTGCACAGTTATATCATGAATTGCAAAAAGACACGGCTAATCTGCATAAAATCGGTTTAGTCCACAAAAAGCAAGATACTGCCACTATCGTATTAGAAAACTATATTTTAAATACAGATCTAGAAGCCAATAAAGTCAACTTTTTTTATTTACATAATAATTTATGTCTTAGAGAGGGCATGTTTGAAACAAATTGTATTGCACTAGATCAATTAAAGTTTGGCGGTATTTTAAAAAATGTAAAAGACAACAAATTACGCGATTGTATTGAAAAATATAATTTGAGTCTCTTGCGAATTAAAGACCGCTCAGAAAGACAAGAAGACTTTATGAACCGCTATATTGATGATATTCGTATTGCTCCTTTTGATTATTATTTTCGAACAGCTAGGGGTAGTTCAGATTCCTTTATTAACGTTAAAGGCGACATTAAGAGTTCGGCATTAATAACGTATCGAAACAAAACTTGGGACTTTGTCATGAACAAAACTTTTATTCCCGATAAATTTACTTTAAAAGTTTTTGATAAATCTATCTATTTAAACAGAATGTTACAGCTCAATGGTATTAGAATGTACAAATATATGTTCGAAGAAAATGAAGTTTATAAAGCCGGCATTGAACTTTTACAAAATATAAAGCGTGTCTATCCTGATATCAATGAGGCGCATTAAAACTCTTTCTCAGCAATTTCATTAGATAAAAAGCCTTATTTTTCTATTCTTTTTTCCAAGATTGTAGCTACATGAAAATCAAGGTATACGTTAAATCGTGGGTACTTTGTTGTTTTTGCGTAAGGTTTGCATGAGGTTTTTGTCATTTTTTACCGAAAACACGAACCTTTAATGCTGATATTTCCATCACAACTTTTTCAGAGAAGATGCAACCATACACCCATTTCAACTTTGTAAGTACCAAGATTAAATAATTGTTAATATGGAATATATGTAACACAATACAATTATATTTTTTTAAGTTTAAACAGTGGAGCCTAGAAATCACTTTAAAAAACGGGGCGTATCCGAAAAGCCTTATGAGTAGGAAAACAATTTAAATTTTTAAAAATGATATTTAAAATGAAAAAAATACTTTTATTGAGCGCATTCGTTGCCGCTTCGTTCATTACAAATGCCCAAAAGGCTGGTAAAATTTTAGTCCAAGAAGACAAAGGAAAAAGCTTCCAATTAGGTTCTGAAAAAAGTGTCCAAACAGTTTTGAAAGCGGTGGATGCTTTTAATGCTATTGACCATGATGCAGAAGTTAAACTTTGGTCAGATGAGTATGTGAAAAGAAGTGGTGAAAGTCATAAGAAAGCTGTGGCAACATTAAAGTCGGTGAGCAACAAACCAATGACCATAGTGCCTATCAAGGTGGAAGGTTCGAACAGGGAAATCGTGATGGTTCAATCGACGGAAGACCGTGTTTTCAAAAATGGCTCGAAACAAAACTTGAATTTATTGGAGATGTTTTTCATTGATAAAGCTGGAAAAATCGAAAATGTCGTACAATATTCATCGATTCCTGCTAACAATGAATTCGGTAAAACATCCGGAGGAAAATACATCGCAGAGAAGCCCGGATCTGATGGAGATGGGAGATCATTCCAATTTTCAAACCGCGGGGAAGTCGTAGCCATTGAAAATTTTGCGAAAGCTTATAATGCGATGGACGCCCAAGGAGTAGCTGCTATATTGGCAGATGTAGTAACTATTAATGGTTTGGATGGTTCAGTCAATAAATTGACCAAAGAAAACATTCCTACCTTATTCACCAATTACAAGTCATTAGATTGGAAACCCACTTACATTCTTCCTTTTAAATTAAAAGATACCGATCCTGTTTCAGGAATTATGGTATACTCCACGGAGAAACGTGTATCCAAAGATGGCACCGTTTGGGACAAAAATCTAATGGAGCTTTTTAGCTTCAACTTGGACGGCAAAATCGATTCCGTTACTCAGTTTTCAAGAGAAAAATCTAAATAATCAAATTTGCCACCAGAATCCACCTCAAAAGGGTGGATTCTTTTATTTTACGGGAGTGGTAGCAAAACAGGTAGCACGAGAGGGGTTTTCAGGTGAAATAAACTTTGTTTAAATTTAAACGAAGTCTAGAATTAACCTTTATCGGTCTGATTTTACTGACGATTTACAAAAAAAGAGACCCCTATTACTAGAGGTCTCCATTTGATTTTTTATAGCCAAATTATTTAGTTGCTGGAGCAGCCGATGCCGCAGGAGCTGCCGCGGCTTCGTCAAAAATCTTTTTCATATCCAACATATCCATTTGTGAGGTTATTTTGTTCCCCTCCCATTTGTCCCAAATTTGGATAGGTGACGTAAAGGTTTTATTTGTCATTTTTCCAGTAGATGTTATCTCGCCGAAGTAAGCTGAATACACCTCCCCGTTATTTAAGTAAAATGTATGCACTCGCCCCTCTGAAAATGAAATATCCTTAAATAAAGTATGTAATTGTTGCCAATAAGCTATAACTCCCTCGTGGCCCTTAGCGGCAACCGCCGTGTCTCCTGAATTTTTAATTGTAAATTCAGGGGAAAGGGTTTCTTTGACGTAAGAAAAATCTGCTTTAGCAAACAGAGTCAAATTATTATACATTGTTTTAGCCTTATCATCTCTCTCGGTGAAAGTTCCACTTAAAGGATTTTGATCGGCTGATTTACTAGAATCTGCAGCGTCTTTGCATGAAAGTAAAGAGGCTGAAACAAGAATGGTTAAAATGATTTTTTTCATGTGTTTTTTCATTATTTTAAATTTAGATTTTTTCAAAATTATAAATTTCTTTAAGAAACCAAAAAGAAATTTAAAACTTTAATGCATATTTAACACACTTAAAAAAGAGCTATTATATTTAAATCAAAATAGCAAACAAGTGAGCACAAGGAACTGATTTTAACCCGCTTGAAAGGAATTGAATAAGTCAACTAAATTGGAATAGATTAAACTTTTTGAGACTCTGATAAGATTAAAATTTTATTGTAAATCAGTCGACTTGGCCTTTGGGTACACTAGAATCCACCTCAAAAGGGTGGATTCTTTTATTTTACGGAAGTGATAGCAAAACAGGTAGCACGACAGGGGTTTTCAGGTGAAATTTGACTTTGTTTAAATTTAAACGAAGTCTAGAAACACTCATTAAGGGAATAACAATTAGTTTGACTACGTACAATTAAAATGGAAACCTTAAAAACAAAGAAGATTAAACTATGAGAAAATAAAAACAGCCAAAGATTGCACAGAAAAAAAAGAATATTTAAATTCAAATCAAGATCAAACACTCATTAAGGGAATACCGCTTTAGTTTGACGACGTATAGTTCAATAAAAGATTTCATAATGAATCCGTCCTTTATTTTTTCATTTTTATTCTTTTTTTTAACCTCTCACAAAGTTATTTTTGGACAACCGATTAATTTAAAACCGCCGTTATTACTTCAAAAGGCAATTACTGATAAAAAAAAGGATACCTGCCGAATTGTTTTTGGATGGCGTCCATCGGAAGCAGATTCGCCATTGCTAGATTGGATAATTAAAGGGGGTTATACTTGGGGTGTTGAATTATTACATGATGTTCCAGTAGCTACTATTTCAGAATTACAAGCTAAAGGATTAAATATCATTCTTTATCAACTTTCACATCCTGAAACCGTAAAAAGATATTACACTCAAAAAAATAGAGTAATACCTGATGTCGATTTAACTGTAAATCAATTCAAAAAAGCAACAAATGGAAAATTTGTTTGGCAACATATTCTTGAGGACGAATCCTGCGGAGTGGGTCTGGCGCAGGATTTTTTATCTATGAAGCCTGCTACACATAGGGAAGCTTATGAAATGACTGAGAAATACTTTCGAAAATCCATTCAGGCCAGTCAAAATCATAATAAAATTCCACATTGGGCCGTAGCTGGTTTTGCCAACACTGCACATATATTAGCTAAACAACCCGAGATTGCTCTTTTATCTATTGAACGTGCCAATGATGATGTGGATGATTTACAAACCGGGGTATCATTTTTTAGAGGTGCGGCTCGGCAATATGGAAAAATGTGGGGTGTTGATTTATCACTATGGTGGGGCGCCATCAATGGTTGTATTCAAAATCTTCCGCATCTTTATCACAAACGTCATTTATATGTTTCGTGGTTCTCGGGGGCCGAACATTTTCGAATAGAGGGAAGTGAACTTTTTTTTGATAAATCAAATGCCCAACCAACCGAATTTGTTAAATGCATGGATGATTTTGGAAAATTTATTAAAACACATGAAAGGGGAGTACCTGATGTACCTGTTGCAATTATTCTTCCGGAGGACCATGGCTGGATTACACCTCCTTACTGGCAAACTAAAAATACTGTTTGGAATTATGCAAATATACCCTATCGACAAGGTCAGAAAGCCTTAGATGGATTTTTTTCGTTAGCCTTTCCTGGTAGCAATTTTTATATGGATCCTTTTCCTTTCGGTAAATATAAATCGGAAAATCCGCCCATTTCTTCCTTTGCTTTATCAAGTATTTCTAAGGAGTTCGCTCCTTCAGCTGAAAATGTATATCATGCAGAATATCCTGTAAATTTCGGACAATATGATTATAAAAATCATGCCCAAAAAATACTAGAAATGAATCAAATTGAAACATCCAACCATCGCCCAATGGGGAATTCGCGTTGGGGGGATATCTTTGATATTTTTACCACGGAGGTAGATAAAAGCACTTTAGATGCTTATAAAGTAATTATTTTATTTGATCAAATAAAACTGGATGGATCCATGATGCAAAAACTACAACATGCGATGGAAAACGGAGCCACCGTCATTTGTGCCGCTGGTGTTTTGACGCCTGAGCATACTAACTTTATTGGCGCAGAAATTGAACCTGTCTTGCGTGTAGGGGAAGCTTGGTCGGTGAATAATAATAAAATGGTCAATGAACCTTTTCGCTACTTTCGTTCAAGGCTTACAAAAAATGCAAAGTCTTTAGCAACTACTTCGAGTGGGCACCCGTTGATAATTGAAAAAAAATATGGGAAAGGCAAACTCATTTCATTTATGGTTCCATGGTTTGAAGGGGCAACTCTGGATATTAGTAATGCTGCATTACAATTATTCGATAAAGTGATTTCTGACATCCAACCAGTAAAAATTAAAGGATTGCCCGTTGAATTTCTTATTACGAAAAGCGATCAATTTTTTAATGTCGTTATCTCTAATAATAGTGACCAAGTTTGGAATGGTAAAATTATGGCGCGCTCTGTACCTGGCCAATTCTCAAAATGCAAGGAACTAATTACTTCAAAAAAATTAAATTTTATAAGAAAAAAAGATGGTTTTTCTGAAGTTGAAGTGATAGTTCCTCCTTTTGAGATAAGCGTCATTTCATGGTCAAAATAGTATTACTCCAATGTCCACTTTTTGCTGACGATTTACAGACGACGTACATACGGGAGCGGTAGCAAAATAGGTAGAACGAGAGGGGTTTATCTTTACCCAATTTCTAATGGAGCACGATGTGAACCTTTAAGCTTATCTACAGAAATTAATTTTGGCACTTTGATTAGGTACGATTCGATAAATCGTACGGAAAATTAAGACAAATTCTATAAATTGCCTTCAAAACTAACGTTTCATTGTTATGCGATTTTTAAAAATTTTTATCCTTTTTTTACTTGTGCTAATAGCTTGTAAATCCGAAGAGCCAAATAGTGTAATGACTAACCCAACAAAAAATTTGGCTCAAAATTCATTAAAAGATAATATCACTAAAGTAGTGGAAGTTAAATCGAAAACAGGGAGGATTTGGATGGATCGAAACCTTGGCGCAACAAGGGCCGCAACTATGAGTACTGATACAAGCGCCTACGGGGATTTATACCAATGGGGAAGAGGAGCGGATCAACACCAATTAAGAAAATCGCTAAACACCACAACACAGACTACTACGGATATTCCAGATAACGCAAACTTTATTTTACCTTCGAGTCCACTAACTGATTGGAGGAATCCTCAAAATATAAATTTATGGCAGGGCGTTAATGGGATAAATAATCCATGTCCTACCGGCTATCGTTTACCCACAGAAACAGAGTGGAATATTGAGGTATCGAGTTGGCCTTCAGTAAATGCTGATGGGGCATTTGCATCCCCTCTTAAATTTACAGTAGCTGGAAGTCGTGAAATACTGATCAATAATGTAGGTATAAGTGGAAGTTATTGGAGCAGTACGGTAAGTGGAGAAGGATCCCGGTATCTCAACTTTAGTAAAGCGGGTTCATTCACATTAACGCATAATAGAGTTTACGGAGGCAGTATTAGGTGCATTAAAGATTAAGTCAAACCAACTGAATTAATCTGATTAATACATAGTGCCAATCAGGATCAAACACTTCTCCA
>Ga0209355_1001336_pt1 | contig 14008 bp, 11 predicted proteins | sample LauGreSBDMM110SN_3_FD_187563 | JGI IMG/M metagenome (GOLD analysis project Ga0209355, IMG submission 187563) | Freshwater lake microbial communities from Lake Michigan, USA - Sp13.BD.MM110.SN (SPAdes) (version 2) | ecosystem: Environmental > Aquatic > Freshwater > Lake | place: Lake Michigan...
GTAAAAATATTACTGTCACTCAAGCTATGCTTTTAAGCAATATAGCCAGTCCTGCAACCATTCACAGAAAACTTGATGAATTACGTGCAGCTGGTTTGATTGAACAAGTATTTCAAGGCAAGAACCGCCGCACAAAGTATCTCGTCCCAACAAAAGAAGCTGACTCTTACTTTGCAAAGATGTCCAAAGCAATTACGAGTGCAATTAATTCTTAATTTGGTATTTCCCCAATTAAAAGCAGGTTGAAATTGTTTTTGTTTCCCGGTTTGCTGGATATCTTGAGTTCGACTGTCCATCTTCAAGTATTTAAGACAGAAGGCCGCACTCACAAGCCTATGAACTACAAACCAATCGCACGGGTATTCCACGGTTTTCAATTTCCAACAAATCCTGATCGTCCAGATTCTTGACGCCCTCACCTGATCAGATTACAGCGAGTGTTGTGTGTATCTTGCAATGATTCAAGATATTTGGTTGAGTAGCAGCCTACGAACTGCAAACCAATCGCACGAGGTATGACACGGTTTTTACTTCCCAGGCTGTTCAAAGAATCAAGTTCGAGTCCCGCGTGTGGTGTTGGACACCTCATCCTACAAAATACCCTCTTCTGCATAAGGAATGTTGTCAAGAACACGAGAGTAGCCCAATCTTGTAAGGTCGATACTTTCAAATCGACCGTGCACAATTAGTTCAGCAATCGCCCGACCAGCAGCGGGCGCATGCATCATTCCATGTCCAGAAAAACCGGAAACGGTGAATAGATTCGCCAAGCCACCATTCCAAGGACCAATGATGGGGTTGCCATCTAGCTCGTTCTGCTCGTATAGACCAGACCAGGTGCGATGACATTTTGCTGCTTCGAATGCGGGAAATCGATTCGCTACAGCGGGCCATACAAACCGCTCGAAATAGTCGTGGTCAACTTCGAAGTTGAACCCACGCGATTCATTGCTATCGACTAGTCCACCCGAAAATCCATTGCCTTCAGATCGAAATGCAAGCCTAGAAGTGTCTTTTACATATGGAAGTTGCTCGACCGGTGAGCCAGCGGTGAAATAGTGTTCGAAGCGCCTCAATGGCGAAATCGGTAGATACATACCAAACATTTTTGCGACTTCGCCAGACCAGGCACCGGCAGCATTGATGAAAGCATCAGCATTAATCGTCTCGCCGCTAGCGAGAGTCAGTGCCTTAGCTTTTGTCGAGTCGCATTCAGCCCCAACGACACGATCTTTAATATAGGTGACTTCCAGTTCAATCGCTTTACGCCTAAACCCCCAAAGCAATCCATTTGGATCACACCAGCCATCCTCCGGTGTGTGAGCCGCTGCACCAAGATCATCAACTCGAATTGAAGGGAAGCGGCGTTTGAGTTCGGCGGGCGTTAGTAAATCCACGCGACAGCCATGCGACTGCTGGATGTGGGCATTACGTTCCAGGTTCAAAATTGCTTCAGGCGGCACGATGAACAAGTAGCCGCCCTGCACCCAGTCAACCGAAGCGGGGTGGGCGGCAGTTGCCATGGTCCGTTCGAATTCCCGGATAAAACCGATGCTGTACAACGACATTTCGATGTTCTCGGATCGAGAAAATTGCACCCTGCATCCACCTGAGGCGCGCAGTGCGGAAGCGAACTCATAGGTGGGATCGGGTTCGATAACGCAGACAGATAGAGTTGGGTCTAACACGAGTAGCTGGTAAGCAGTTGCAGAACCAATGATGCCTCCACCAATTATTGCAACATCATATTTTTTCTTTTGCGGGTTATTCATTGATGATGGCGGCAAGCGATTTTATTTAAGGGCGTCTTACTGCTGGATCTGAGGAATCTTTGCCTGCTTCACAACCCGCGCCCATTTCACAACTTCAGAACTCAAATATGCTCCAAACTGTTCGGGTGTGCTTGCGATTGGTTCAGCACCTGAAGCAGATAGTCGCTCTTGAATGTCGGATTGCTGCACGATCTTTTCGATCTCGCGTTGCATGCGCAGCGTTATGTCCTTAGGCGTTCCAGCAGGAGCTAGCAAACCAATCCATGTCACAGCCTCGAATCCCGGAATAGTCTCGGCAACCGGTGCAACACCCGGCATGATCTTGGAGGGCTTAAGAGACCCTACTCCCAGAACGCGCAATCGTCCGGCGCGTATGTGAGCTGTAGATGTGTTAATCGTATCGAACATAAAGGAGATCTGTCCGCCGAGAAGATCGGTCAGCGCCGGTGCGCTTCCCTTGTAAGGAACATGAACCAGTGATCCTCCAATAAAGCTGGACATCAATTCGCCGGCGAGGTGATTCGAACTACCGTTACCTGCAGAACCATACGTGAGAGTGCCAGGTTTTGACTTTGCAAGCGCTATGAAATCAGCGAAAGTATTCACCGGACTAGAGGCGGGAACCACAAGCAAATAGGGTACGGATACGATTTGCGTCACTGGCTCGAAATCTTTGATAGGGTCGAAGCCCAACTGTGAATACAAACTAGGCGTAGTGGTGTGACTGGCTGCTGGCGCAATGAAAGTGTATCCGTCAGAGGGTGATTTGGCACCAACCGCTGTTCCGATAACACCGCCAGCACCACCACGATTGTCGATAACGATCGGCTGGCCTAGGGCCTCTGAGAGTTTTGGAGTGATAGTGCGTATGACTACATCGGTCACTCCACCAGCGGCAAAAGGAATAATTATCTTGATCGGTTTAGCGGGCCAAGCTTGGGCAAACACGTTCAAACTCAATCCTATTCCCACGACAAAAAAGATGGTTTGACATGTATAACGAGTAATCCAATTTTTAATCATTTTGGGAACCTTCAACAAGTAGTGAATTAAGAAAAACGGTGCTTAGTTTGTCTGGCCGAAAGGTCTTCAAGCAATTGTCTAGCCGACTCCGTTATAACAATACCATCTGCTAGAGACTTTGCACGACGATCATATCGACGCGACCCCGGAGTGCGATTGACTCCTGCAACGCCAGCAGCCTTCATTAAACTCTCTACGCGCACTGCCACATCAACGCCCGCTCGTGCAGAGTCGATCAAAAGAACGAACTGACCGCACTTGGATGGTAGCGTTCCTTGCGCCTGCGAATCGAAACCATCGACACTGCCACTAAGCACGGCCGCTAGAACCTCGATCATGAATGCAATTGAAGCGCCCTTTACTCCGCCGAATGTTTGCAGGGCCCCTCCTTCAAGAATCGCATTTGGATCATCAGTCGGCACTCCAAAACGGTCCACACCTACTCCGGCAGGAAGCTTTCGGCCGTCACGCGAGGCAAGCAATATGTCACCTTGAGACATAACGCTGGCTGCCTGATCCCAAACAACCGGACTACCACCGGCCCGCGGACATGCAAAGGCTGACGCATTTGTACCAAATACCGGCTTCTCGCTACCCCAAGCGGTAACACGGGCGCGTGAATTCACACAAGAGAACGCTAACAATCCGTCGTCTGCGAATCCCTCGATATCGGGCCAAAGCGCAGCAAAATGATGTGCGTTGCGAATCAACAAAATGGCGGTGCCAGTTTTTCTTGCCATGGCAGATAAGTCCGCACGAGACTCTTCGAGCGCTAGGTGAGTAAACCCGTTGCGCGCATCGACTACCCGCATAGAGGGACTCTCCGAAACGATGCTTGGTAAAACGCGACCATCGGCCCACCCACTTCTCACAGATTCAACGAAGCCAGGTAATCGAAGCAATCCGTGACTGGACACGCCATCACGCTCGCAGTCGACGATCGTACGAGCGATCGGACTTGCTATGCGCTCGTCGTAGCCATTCTCTGTGAGGGCACGTAAGACCATAGCCAACAATTCACCATATTCAACTTTATGCGTAAATGATTCAAACCACATTGCTGGCTCCATTTCAAAGACTGCCTTTGCCGAATCGGGCAAGCTCTGCCATGAAAGCCTTGTCTGCATAGCGGTTGATACCAAGCGACAAGGCATAGTCTGGAACCGATTGTCCAGTCACCCAACTTGCGCACAACTCTCCAGCAGCGCAAGCAGCCATTGATCCATATCCTGACAACGCTCCTGCTACGAATGCACCCTCAGTCTTCATCTTTCCGATGAGAGGCCAATTTTCCTCAGTCATCGTGTAGTAGCCACCATAGTGATGCACTCCATTAGGCAGCTTTCCGATATAAGCACCAAGTTTCGGATTGAGCCGGCTGGCTCCACGTAATACTGTGTCGGGGAATTGCGGGTCGATGGGTTCTTCAGAATGAGGATTGGATTCTTTTTCGTTATAGGCCCATCCAAGTTTGATCCATTTTCCGTTCACCGCGCCGTCGGGCCGGCAATGGATACCGCCGTTCTTTGGTTCGGTGTAGTGACGAGTTGTAGGGTCGCTGGCTAGAAGCTCTCGGTCTTCTTCGTCCCAAGCAAGCGTCTGACCATCGAGATCAATCGTAAAAGGCATATCCCTCAAAATCGCACCTTCTCGATCTTCAAAGGAAATTTTTTGTTGAAATACGCATTTCACTGGTAGGTCTTCGCCAAGCATCTTTGCGACATCGCGTAGATAAGGACCTGCCGCATTTACAACGCGGCTAGCGCGAATAGTCGCCGGCCTATTTCCCGCGTCCAGTTCCAATTCGAAATCTGAACCAATCGAAATACCTTTCAATTCAGCCCGAATCAATCTTCCTCCGTTTGCGCGAAACTGCTCAAGCATGAATTGCCCCAGTTGTTGTGCACTGATCGATCCGGCACGCCGAATATGAATTACCGTCGCGACATCAGAAGCGAAGGATGGAAACGTTTTCTTGATAAGGTCACGGTTGACCAGAACATCTACACCGTCAGGCGCTAGGTTCCAGGGGGAACGCTGAGGTGCCTCGTAGTCATTGGAAAAACTCTCGCGAATTCGCACGCGCGACGATTCAGCGCCGTACCCTCTATGAAGATCGTTAATCAAATCATCAGGATTGGGACGGCGCGTAACCAAAGCGTAACCACCTCTGGTCATGTTTATTCGTTCGCCCGATATTCGGTCTATCTCTTCCATCAGAGAGATGGAGTGATCCGTAAATGCAGTCATCACCGGGTGAGGCCACCAGTTGCGATAGTTCTCACCCGACTGCGCGGATGTCAGGCTCATCGGATCTCTCGGATCAATCAGAACAACGTTACGAAGTTTCTGGGTGATGGCTAGGTAATAGGCTACTGCGATACCCACGCTACCGGCACCGATCACAGCAACGTCAGTAGGCTCCAACGCTTTTACGGACAATTTTGTCTCCCTTGATACATCTTTTCTGTCAAATGCTTGAGTGGATGTTACGCATTAATTAAAAATACAGTAATTTGAAAAATTATGCCTATGTTTACCCTAATCGACGTGAAGGCCTACTTATTCTCATAATGGAAAAAAGATTTGAAAACAAGCGTTAGTTCGGTGATGCAGTGTATTTCTGGGAAAGAGTTTCCCAGTGTGCCTTGTTGCAAGCTATCACCATTAAAAGGATAGATTGATGAGTGCTTCTTCAAATGGTTTTAGCCTGATGGTCGTAATTAAATACAGATTGACTTAGCAATAACTATCCAGTAACTTAAAAACCAAAATTGTTACAAGATTGAAAATTTGTATTGATATAAAACTTTAAATAATTCATAAATAAAGTTAAACATAAAAGATGTTTGAACGTAAAAATATTCAACCTGAAAAACTTTTCAAACGAGCTATTCGCGGTTTGATTTTATATTCCCCAGTAGTTTCGATTACTTCTGGCGTGCCTGGCAGCAAATTTATTTGGATATCAGGTCTTTTATCTAGAGATGTCCAAGGCAATATCATTGGCAAGGGTGATATGGCAAAACAAATCCAACAAGTTGGAGAAAACCTTCAAATAGCTTTAGAGAGTGCTGATGCGAGACTCAGCGACCTTGTACGTACTTGCACATATACAACTGATATTGATGAATTTTTTAAGCACACTGAAATTAGACATGAATACTTAGGCAAATATATGCCAACAAGTACAACAGTTGAAGTCCGGCGTTTGTCTCACCCAGACTTTCTAGTTGAAATTGAAGCAACCGCTGTTATTCCTAAATAAATATGGAAAAAACAATTACTAAAAGTACATGCAGAAATTGTCACGGGGGCTGCGGAACTCTAGTTACTAAAGAAAATGATAAAGTAATTGAGGTAACGGGCGATCCCGATCACCCGATAAACGCAGGAAAACTTTGCGTAAAAGCCGGTCAAGTATCAATTGATCAACTCTACCATCCTGATAGAGTAAATTCACCATTAATAAGAACCGGTGAAAGAGGTGCTGGCGAGTGGCGAGAAGCATCGTGGGACGAAGCTCTAAGTTATGTTGCCAAAAAACTTAACTCTTACAAAGAAAACTTTGGCGCTGAGTCAGTAGTTTTTGCTCGCGGTGTTGGTATGAATAACCAACATATCATCAGCCGAGTAGCTAATCTTTTCGGAACACCCAATTTAGCAAGCATAAGTTATGTGTGTTACGCCACTCGTGTTGCAGTAACTCAAGCCACAGCAACAGGAACATTTGCTGGGAAGATTTGGGACACCGTAGCTGTAGCCGATTTGTGTGGAGAACCGAAATGCATTGTTGAGTGGGGTTCACAAAAGAGAACCAGCAATGATCATGGATTAATCGGTTTTAAATTTCTAACAGATGCACTTAAATCCAAACCAATGCATATTGTGGTGGATCCAAGGAAGCCAGCTTCAGCTGGTCCTACCGACATTTGGCTTCCTATACGTCCAAGCACCGATGCTGCTATGGCATTGGGTTGGATAAATTTAATCATTGAAGAAGATCTCTATGACCATGAATTTGTAAATGGCTATACGCATGGATTTCATGAATTGCGTGAGCGAGCCAAAGCTTACACGTTAAAAAAGGTCTCTGAAATAACATGGTGTGACCCAGAGCTTATTGCTCATGCCGCAAGGAATTACGCAAAAACAAAGCCCGCTTGTATTTTATGGGGTAACGGACTTGATCATGGAGGATTAAACGCTTTTCAATCTAGTAGAGCTGTTATCTGCTTAATGGGTTTAACAGGCAATATCGATAATAAAGGCGGTAATGTTTTTTTCCCAGCACCTAAATTAAATTATCCCGATCTTAAAGAAAAACTAGGTAGCACCCAGGAACTTAAACGCTTGGGCGGCCAACGCTTTAAAGCTCTAAACCGTGCAGGATTTGCGCATCCGCCCACAGTATTTCAGACTATTCTTTCTGAAAAACCATATCCAGTTAAAGCGCTTGTATGTGTCGGAAGTAATTTAGTTACGACATATCCAAATACGAGAAAAGTTATTGAAGCGTTAAAAAAACTTGATCTACTAGTAGTACACGATATGTTTATGACCCCAACTGCGCAAATTGCTGACGTAGTTTTACCTGCTTGTGGCAATCTCGAAAGGGATGAGCCGCGTTTACACCTACACATCAAAGGGCCTAAAGGCACTTATTTAGATACAGTATCAACAAAACTGGCTCAAGTTGGACTTCGAAAATCCGATTGGGAATTCATGATCGAACTTGGTCAAAAACTAGGTTTTAGTGAGTATTTCCCCAGCCTAAAGGAAATGTCTGACGAAGCTCTAAAACCAAGTGGTATTGATTGGGATCAACTTAAAGAATTGGGCCAGTTAGAGTTGCCATTAGAGTACGAAAAGTATAAAAAAGATGGTTTTGGAACACCTAGCGGCAAATTCGAGTTTTTATCAAATCAATTAAAAACATGGGGCTACGACCCTTTACCAAATCATACGGAGCCATCAGAAAGCCCTATCAGCACTCCTGAGTTATACAAAGAGTTTCCTCTTATCTTAATTACAGGAATTAAAGAGTCTAATTACTATCACTCGCAGGGAAGACAAATTTCAACACTTAGAAAAATTTCCCCAGAACCTCGGGTTGATATCCACTATAAAACAGCTTCAAGTTTAGGTATTTCGCATAACGACAAGGTTTGTATCGAAACACCAAACGGTAAATTAGTTATGAAGGCCTCTATTGTAGAAAATATGCTTCCTCAAGTTGTATGCATACCTCACGGTTGGTGGATTCCTGAAAGGGCTGGACCAGACCATGGTGTTATGGATGTGTGCGCTAATGTTCTTATCGATGATAATCCCGATAATTGCGATCCCTACTTTGGAAGTAGTCCCCTAAAGGGCATACTTTGTAGATTGACTCTAAATGGAAAATAAAATGAAATTCATTTTTAAAAATCTAAATAAATTAATTGGAATATTTGTTCTTTCATTTATCAGTAGCGCTCAACCTCAATCGTTTCCAAGTAAGCCAGTAAAGTTAGTTATTGGCTTTCCAGCAGGTGGCGGTGTAGATGCAACGGCTAGAGCCTATGCACTAAAACTTAGCGAGTATTGGGGGCAAAACGTACTAGTTGAGAATAAATCTGGAGCCAACGGAATGATCGGTGCCGAAAGCGTTGCTCGATCAAACAAGGATGGATACACGCTATTTCTTAGTACACCTTCAGAGGTCGCGTTGAACTCTCTGCTGTATGCAAAAATGCCATACGATCCTATTAAAGATCTTGCTCCAATTTCACTGGTTGCTATATATCCAAATGTGATTGCAGTACATCCTAGTATCCCTGTTAATTCTTTTCAGGAATTAATTGCTTATTCAAAGAAAAATCCACAGGGTATCAACTATGCCTCTAGTGGCACAGGTAGCTCACAACACCTAGCAGGTGAATGGCTTAAATCGAATGCTGGATTGAACTGGACTCATGTCCCCTATAAAGGCGCGGCTCCAGCAACTGTTGATCTAGTTGGAGGGCAAGTACAGGTTGGAATTTTGGGTCTTGGCGCAATTCTTCCTCATATTAAAGCCGGTAGGCTTAAAGCAATTGCAGTTACATCTATTAATCGAAGCAGTGCTTTGCCAGAGGTAGCCACACTTCATGAGGTCGGAATTAAATTTGATTCAACACAGTGGTATGGAATCTTAACAACCGCGGGAACATCTACTGAAATTATTTCTCAAATTCAAACTGCTTTGCAGCGAGCATCTCGCGAACCGTCTGTTAAAGATCGTATTTTAGGTTTAGGTGGTGAACCTACGAGTTCTTCACCGCAAGAATACGCACAAGTAATACGAGATGATATTGAAAAATTTTCGAAAATTGTAAAAGAGCAAAATATTAAATCAGATTGATATCCTGTCAGGTGGTTCATATTTTTAACAACTCTTTTTCCATATTCGAACCACTCTAGTCAGATAGTCACGCGCAACAGCCTACGAACTGCGAACCGATCGCACGACATATCACACGGTTTTCAATTGCGATGCCGCTCAAATGATCAAGTTCGACTGCCGAATGTGGATCCGAACTTCGGCCCTAATTGGTTTGGGCCCCGCGCCTAGAGCCAACTTTCATTATCACTAGCGGTTATTGACCCTTAACTTTAAATCGTGTGTGCCGTAATTTGTGATGAGTCCACTGTTAAACGTTGACCTTTCAAAACTTGCTTTTCGCAATGGAGTAGTGCTATTTGTAAAAGCCTCGTTCAAGTCGGTATTCATCTTCATTGCCTGCAACTGTTGTACGTTGAAGCAAGCGCTTGTACTTTACGGAATCGTAGGGGGTGGCTCGGTGAAGCACTGCACGGTTATCCCACATGACTAGATCACCTTCTTGCCAAACGTGGCTATAAACATATTGAGACTGAGTCGCATGTGCTGTAAGTTGCCGCATTAAAGCTAACCCTTCCACTGATCCCATGCCTTCGACCCGATAGGCGTGAGTTCCGCAGTAGATAGCCTTACGTCCGTTGACTGGATTGACTCGCACAAGTGGTTGATTAACTGGCGCGATCTCATTGCGCATCTCATCGTTAATGATCGTCGGGTCAACAAGCGACAACGAATGCATTTGGCTATGAATAGCCATCAGGCCACCAATTTGAGTCTTTGTTTCGTTAGGTAAATCGTCATAAGCAGCACGACAGCATGCAAATTCGGTATTGCCGCCCTCTGGAGGAATGATATGACCAGCTAACAACGAGCATAACGAAGGTAGAGGCTTGAATGAGCTATCCGTGTGCCAAAGGCGCGCTGCCTTTAGGTATGTCAAGCGCTTGTCCTCAGGCGGTATGACATTACCAGTATCAATATCGAGATTACTTTGTCGAGCGAAATGTGATCCAGCCGCTGGATTACCTTTTACCGTAGTTTCGAGCTGACCAAAGCGTCGACTAAATACAATGTGCCCCGCATCGTTTAGATTTTGACCGCGGAAAGCCAATACAGAGTATTTATTAAAAGCTGCAAAAATTTCTGTGAAAGTCTGGTCATCTAACGTATCTTGGCAAACCTGAACCCCTGTAACTTCAGCTGCGAACATTGGATGGAGTGGGCTGATATGCATATTGGACACGATAGGTCTCCTAGTAATTAGTTTCTGTAAACCAGTTAGATCAGTCCTGCGGAGGTATTCCTGCAGCCTTAATAAGACTCGCCCAGTTCGCGATCTCGCTTTTAACTATGGCTCCAAATTCCTGCGGTGTAGTGCGGCTAACAACAAGTCCTTGCTCGGAAAACTTTTTAACTAGCTCAGGATTTGCAAGCGCGCGATCTAGAGATGTGGCTAACCGCTTCAAAATATCTGCAGGCAACTGACCGGGAGCTGCTAGTCCGAAGAAAACCTTGAGGTCAAACGATGGAATCGCATCTCCCACTGTCGGCAGGTCAGGCGCAAGAGAAAAGCGTTCCCTAGAAGTGACCCCGTAGGTTTTGACTTTACCTGCGCGTATTTGTGGAGCAGCGAATGGATAGTCAAAGAATGTCACATCGATCGACCCGCCCATCAGATCAACTAGTGCCTGCGGTGTACCTTTATAAGGAACTGAAACGATCTTTATACCTGACAGTGCAGCGAACGCTTCGCAACCAACTTGAGTCGCCGTCGACCCATAGCCGCAGTTAAGTTTGCCCGGATTATCGCGAGCGTATCGAATAAATTCTGCTGCTGTGTTTGGCGCTAGCTTTGGAGACGCCACCATTACCAAAGGTGCCTCACCAATCTGGCCGATAGCCGTGAAATCGCGCACTGGATCGTATGGCAATTTACGAAACATACTTACGTTAATTGCTGCTGGAGTGGATCCAAAGAGCACTAGCGTGTACCCGTCAGAGGGAGACAACAGCGAGTTCTGCATGCCAATGATTGTCTGAGCTCCCGCCTTGTTATCAACGACTATCTGCTGACCTAGGTCCTTAGACATCTCGGCACTTATCTGCCGTGCAATCTGGTCGGACGAACTGCCTGCAGGAAATGAAACTACGAGACGCAGAGGTCGATCTGGGAAAATCGCTGGTATTTGAGCGCGAACAACAACACAGTAAGTAGCCGAAATAAAAACTAGTAAGACAACAGTTAACCTAGCTAAGAAGGTCTTTTGCATTTTATGATTCCTTTAGCAGTTGAGGGCACTTATTCATTCTCATTACATTTGGTTATTTGGGTGCCAGATTGGCTTGAAAAATTTCCCCTAGGGCGCAAAGCCGTCACATCAAGGTGCTTTGACTCCAGGCATATTAATCACCTTACTCCACTTAAGAGCTTCAGAACGGATAAGGTTGTCGTATTCGAGCCGGCCACCTATAAGTGGCTCAGCACCAAAGTTTGCAATTCGATCGACTAGAGCCTTGTCCTGCTGAGAAGCATTCAATGCTGACCGAAGGGCCTGCATGACGTTCTCGGGAGTACCAGTTGCCACTACCAGTGCGTACCATGTTATTCCCTCAAAGCCAGGTAGTCCAGACTCAGCAACCGTAGGAATATCGGGAGCAAGCGCGGAGCGTGTTGCACTGGTGATAGCTATTCCCTTGAGTTTTCCTGCTTGCACCTGCGGCAGCGACCAAACGATGCTGTCGAATGAGAACTGCACCTGACCAGAAACTAAGTCGCCCAAGGCCTGAACGCCGGTTTTGTAGGGAACGTGCTGTACATCAATACCCGCCTGCATCTTGAACAACTCACCTATTAGGTGAGTAATGGTGCCCTGCCCGCTTGAAGCAAAGTTCAGTTTGTTGGGGTTTGCCTTGGCATATGCGATGAATTCGTTAACGGTATTGGGCGGAATCTTCGGGCTGACCAACAGAACGTTAGGGGCCTTTGCAACAAGCCCAATAGGTGCGAAGTCCTTGGCAACGTCGTAAGAAACGGGTTGTGTGAGCGGCAGAACTACAAGTGTACTGACAGTTCCAAGCAGTAACGTGTAGCCGTCTGCTGGAGCTTTAAGCACGCTGTTAGCGGCGATTGCGCCACCCGCCCCCGCTCGGTTATCCACCACCACGTTCTGACCAAGGGCAGTACTCATGCGCGTTGCGAGCGCGCGTGCGATTGCGTCGGTCCCACCTCCAGGAGTGAAAGGGACCACAAGGGTGATTGGGCGGACAGGCCAATTTTGTGCCCAGATTGTTGATGCCGCGGCGAGCCCAAGGGCTAAAAAGATTGATTTGAGCTGCCTAGTTTTCATTGTCTCTCCAAATAATGACTAAGATAAATCTTTAGCTTGTTCAAGCACACGGCGCGCTGTGATGCCCATGGCTTCGTCGATCATGCGGCCATCGACAGTTGTGCTGGCCTCACCCCTTGCGTGTGCCTGCTCTAATGCTTCTAGGACTCTTGAGTAGTAATCGATTTCAGCGGCACTAGGGGAATAAAGACGGTTCGCTGCTTCTACCTGATCTGGATGAACTACTGCTCGGCCACGATATCCAAGGCGCCGAGATAAAGTGGTGTCGAAATCAAAGGCTGCCTTATCGCGGACATCTGCAAAAACACCATCTAATGGGCAAGCAATTCCGCCTGCACGCATTGATAGAAGCGCATGCTGTCGTGCGTACATCAACTCAGGGCCGTCGCTAGACCACGAACAACCCATGTCGTTCATGAGGTCCGCATCCCTGGCTCCGCCAAATACCAATGAGACAACGCGAGGCGTACAGATGGACAGGGAATGTGAGAAAAGTACAGCGCGTGCGCTTTCCAAAGTGAGTATGAGCTCCGTACTACCTAGCTTCACACCGGCCTTTGTTTCTAGTTCGTTGAGCTTTCTTTCAAGCGCTGCAAGTTGTTCGGGCGATTCAGCTTTGGGAAGCATGAGGCCTGCTAATCCTTTTGCGCCAATCGTGGAACTAAGGTCATCATCGATGAACGTCGAATCGGTCGAATTAATACGAATCCATCCACGGCCTGCTGGTAAACGTTCAACGTATTCACGAGCCGCAAATCGTGCCTCAGGCTTTTCTGACGCTGGCACAGAGTCTTCAAGGTCAATGATGAAGGCATCCGCAGGCAAAGCCATAGCCTTGTCAAGCATCTTTTGCCGATTGGCAGGTACGAACAGTAAGCTACGCGCCGGCGTCATACTAGAAGGGTGATGCCCTGGGCAGCAAATTTTTCGATTTCCGAAGTCTCGTAGCCCGCCTGCTCAAGAATCTCCCTTGAGTGCTCTCCCAGTATCGGGGGAGGTCGACGAATTACAGGCCCATCTCGGTCAAGAAGTATGGGATTGCGCACTGAGCGTGTTCTCCCACCGCCTGCTCGCGGCGAGTCTACGAGCATGCCGCGTGACTGTATTTGAGGATCGTCAAACACGTCCTCAAAATTACGCACCAGAGAACAAGGCACGCCTGCATCTACCATCGCCTTTTCGAGCTCCAGCGCTTCTCGTTTTGCAACGCCACTTTGAACTATTGCGACTATCGCATCCTCGTTTTTCTTTCGCGTCGCATACGTTGCAAAGCGCTCATCCCCTAGATGTTCTTCCTGCCCAATGGTGCGCATCATTGCCTCAAACACCTTATTGCTCGGTGAACCAATTGCTAGATGTCGTCCATCCTTTGTTTGGAAAAGCTGATATGGTGCTGCCAACCTGTGCCGATGGCCCATGGGCTTGGGAGCTTTGCCAGTTGCAAGGTACTCGCCAGTTTCTAGCATGGCTGATGCGATGGAAGCCTCGACCAGCGATACGTC
>Ga0209355_1001337_pt1 | contig 14005 bp, 11 predicted proteins | sample LauGreSBDMM110SN_3_FD_187563 | JGI IMG/M metagenome (GOLD analysis project Ga0209355, IMG submission 187563) | Freshwater lake microbial communities from Lake Michigan, USA - Sp13.BD.MM110.SN (SPAdes) (version 2) | ecosystem: Environmental > Aquatic > Freshwater > Lake | place: Lake Michigan...
GAGGTCCTGCGCGGCCTGCAGCGTTCCGCCGCCCAGCGTAATCTGGCCATTCCGGCCGATCGCGCTGTTGAGCACCGGCGCCGTGACGACGCGCTGGTCGAGCACGATGGCCATGTTGTCCTTCACATGCTTGCCGGTTTCGACCTTGAAGCGACGCGCGCCTTCGTTGTTCAGCGTGAACTGCACGACGTTGCCTTCCACCGGATCGGTGGACGGACGCGCGTCGGTGAGCACTTCACCCGTGATGATCGGACGCGAGTCGAGCACATACAGTGCAAAGAACCGTTGCGTGCCGGACACGAGGGAATCGACGCCCCAGCGCATCACCTTACCGGGAGGCATGGCGCCGAGGATGGCCGGCAGCGTGAGCGCGCGCTCGATGGCGGCATAGGCCGCTTCCGGCACGATGTACTGACCGGGGATCTGCCCAGGCTGCACGTTCGTGCTGAACAGACCGCCGACCACGGCCGCCGGGGTCGTGGTCGCCGAATCAGCGCCCGTGGTGGCCACGGCCTTGCCCGTGGAGTCCTTGGAGGAATCCGACTTCTGCGTGAGCAGCGAGGTGGCACCGGCCTTCTTGGTGGTGTCACCCGAGGCCTTCGCTTCAGACGCCGCCGAGAGCCCAGCGCTCTTCGCGATCTCGTCGAAGCGCGGCATCACCTTCTCGAACGCCTGCGTCTTGTCGGTAATCTGGAACTCGAGGAATGCCGACTTCTGCACGACGTCCTGCGCGCGTTCGGCGTCGTCGATGCCGGGGAGTTCCACGATGATGCGCTCGTTGCCGGCCTTCTGCACCACGGGTTCGGACACGCCGAACTCGTCAATGCGCTGACGGACAACTTTGAGTGCGCGATCAAGCGCCTCGGACTTGTTGGCGACTGCCTGCTTGGACTCGTCGACCTCGAGCGTCAGGTGCATACCGCCCTGAAGGTCGAGACCTCGCTTGAGCGGCACGCGTCGCACCGTGTCGTACACGAAAACGCCATCGCGCTTCACCCGTTCAACGACGGTGCGCGGAAAGAGGGCCCACGCGGAGGCCGCGAAGAGTCCAACGATGAGCAGGATGCGGTACTTCAGGTTCGCCATCGATGCCGGTGGCCAGAGGTAATGTCAGCGCGTCGGGGGTACGACACGAGAAACGGCGCGAAATGCGCCTAGCCTCTTAACTTAGGGGTCCGGACGTCGTGGCGGTAGCCATTCCCCGCAGAGTCTCGCGTGCTGCCGCCTCATCGCGGGCGAGTTGCGCACGCAGGGCATCAACGCCCTCGAAGGACCGGGTGTCCCGAATCCGTGCGATCAGATCGAGGCGGATCGGGGCACCGTACCAGTCGTGGGTGGCATCGAAGACATGGGTCTCGATCCGGCGGGACGCGTCCCCGAAGGTAGGCCTCGGCCCGAGGTTGAGCATGCCGCCGAACGGTCCCTGCGGCGTCTGCACCCGGACCGCGTAGACGCCGTCGGGAGGGAGCAGCTTCCGAACCGGCGGGGGCTGCAGGTTGAGGGTGGGATACCCGAGCAACCGCCCACGTTGGTCGCCCCGGATTACGGTACCGGCGAGACTGTACGGGCGCCCCAGTCCAGCGGCCGCGGTTTGCAGATCACCCTGTGTGATCGCGGTGCGGATGGCGGTCGACGAGATGGCCTCTCCGTCGGCCGAGTGTACCGGCGGCAGCACGGTTACACCGAACCGGCGCGACGCACCGAGCGCCTTTAGCACGTCGATATCGCCGAGACGGCCGCGCCCGAATCCGTGATCATGCCCAACGAGTAATTCGGCCACCCGAAACCGCTCGCGGAGGACCGCATCGACGAACTGTTCGGCTTCATATGCCGCCAACGTGGGCGTGAAGGGGAGTACCGCCACGTAGGACACCCCACATTGCGCGAACATCTCGAGCTTTTCGTGATGCAGCGTAAGCAATGGCGGCGCGGCTGACGGGCGGACCACCTCGAGCGGGTGCGGCTCGAAGGTAACGACGACGCTGGGCCGACCGGTGTCGGCCGCCAGCGCGGCGAGTCTCGCCAGCACGTCATAGTGCCCACGATGTACGCCATCAAACGTGCCCACGGTGATGACGGCGCCGGACGCACCAATCGGCAACCCGACGGGATCGGACCAGACGGAGGTCATGTGGCGGCCTCATCGCCGAGCATGACGACACGCGGCTGCCACCAGTCGTCGGCCACGCGTTCGGCAATGGCCACGACGGTGTCGCGCCAGAGCAGCGCGCCGCGATCGCCCGGGGTGCTGGCGGCGATCCGGCGGCCCACCCGGAGTGCGGCCAGTCCCGCCTCGTCGAGCGGCTCATGCGCCATTGCTCCGAGGGCCGACAGCGGTGAGCGCAACAGGATGCGGCCTTCGACGATGCTCCCCGGCTCGAGCCGCTCGAGGGGTTCGGCGTCATTCACGTGCGCCGCGCCGCTGGCGACTCGGCGCAGACTTTCACAGTGCGCTGCACTACCAAGCGCGCGCCCGAGGTCTCGGGCGAGCGCGCGAATGTAGGTTCCGCCGCCACAGGTGATCCGCGCGGTGAGCGAATCCGGTGTACTCGCCAGCCACTCCCAGTGCATGACATGCACGCTGACGGGGGGGAGATCGACGACGTCCCCGCGGCGCGCGATCGCATACGCCCGTTCCCCGTTGACGTGCTTGGCTGAGAAGGCCGGCGGCACCTGTGCCAGACGGCCGGTCAGCGCCGCGATCGCGTCGCGGAGCGGCGTGGCCTCGGGATGGGCGAGCAGTTCGGCGGCCGGGGGTGTCGCTTCCCGGGTAACCTCGCCGGTGCGGTCGTCGGTATCGGTTTCGCGGCCGAAGCGAATCACCGCGTCGTACACCTTCGGCTCGCCGACGACGTACGGCAGCAGGCGCGTCGCGGAGTTGACGGCCAGTACGAGCAGGCCGGTCGCGAACGGGTCGAGCGTGCCGGCATGCCCGACCCGCTTGGAGCGAGCGGCCCGCCGCACGACACTCACGACATCGTGCGAGGTCATCCCCGCCGGCTTGTCGACAAACAGCAATCCTGACGTGATCATGGCATCGCCCCACGCCCGCGTCAGCGCACCATCACGCTGAGCGGGACGCAGTCACTCGGCGGAGGACGATGTTCCCGACGGGCCGGGACCATCCCCGGCCGCCGAGTCGGCGGCATTCACGGCTTCCGCCACGGCATCGCGATCGGTGCGGATTTGCGCCAAGAGCTGTTCGATGCGCGACGCATGCGCAATGCTCTCGTCGGCCTTGAAATGAATCTCCGGCGCGTTCCGCAAGCGCAGCGTCTTACCCAGCATGGAACGCAGGTGCGATGCGACGCTGCCGAGTCCTTGGAAGGTGGCCTTGATGGCCGCCTCGTCTCCCATCACGCTCACGAACACGTTCGCGTGCCGAAGGTCGCGTGTCATCTCCACCGCGGTGACGGTGACAAAGCCACGAATTCGCGGATCCTTGGCGCCTTCTGCAAGGAAGGTCGCCACTTGTTCGCGAATCGATTCAGCGACGCGGTCAGGCCGCCGCGGTTCGCCCATACTGCCTCCTCAGGACTTTGACGCCTGGTCGAGAGTACGAGCCACTTCTTCCGTACGATAGCATTCGAAGACGTCGCCGATTTTTACGTCGTTGAAGTTCTCGATGCCGATACCGCACTCGTAGCCTTCCTTGACTTCGTTCACATCGTCCTTGAAGCGTCGCAACGACGCGATGCCGCCGTCATAGATCTCGACGCCGTCGCGAATGACGCGCATACGCCCCTTTCGATTCATGTTGCCCGAGCGCACGATGCAACCGGCGATGGTTCCGACGCGTGCAACCTTGAACGTCTCGCGCACCTCGGCTTCGCCGTAGACCACTTCGCGCGACTCTGGGCGCAGCATGCCTTCGAGGGCGGCCTTCACGTCGGCCACGGCCTCGTAGATGATGCGATAGAGCTTGATATCCACGCCTTCGCGTTCGGCGGCGGCGCGGGCGTTGTTGTCCGGGCGAACATGGAAGCCGATGATGATGGCACCTGACGCCTTGGCGAGCAGGATGTCCGTTTCGGCGATCGCACCGACACCGCGATGCAGGATTTCGACCTGCACTTCGGGGTTAGAGAGCTGACCGAGCGCATCGGCCAGCGCTTCCGCCGGACCGCCCTGGTCGGCCTTGATGACCAAGCGCAACGAACGCTTCTGGCCGGCGCTCGTTTGCGACATGAAGTCTTCGAGCGACACCAATCCACGCGTGCTGCGCCGGCTCCTGGCTTCACGATCGAGCCGTTCACGACGCTGCGCGATGTCGCGCGCTTCGGAGGCGTCTTCGACCACCAGCAGCTGGTCGCCAGCCATCGGCACACCGCTGAGTCCCAGAATCTGCACCGGGATCGCGGGCCCTGCCGACTTCACGGACTTGCCACGCTCGTCAAGCATGGCGCGCACGCGACCGGAGTAGATACCGCAGATGTAATCGTCGCCGACCTTGAGCGTGCCGTTCTGTACGAGCACGGTGGCCACTGGTCCCTTGCCTTGGTCGAGCTGTGCTTCGACCACCGATCCGACGGCACGCCGCGACGGATTGGCTTTAAGCTCGAGAATATCGGCCTGCAGCAGGATCTGATCGAGGAGTTCGTCGATGCCCGTTCCCTTCTTCGCCGAGATCTCGGAATGCAGCACTGTTCCGCCGAATTCTTCGAGCACGACTTCGTGCTGCAACAGGTCCTGCTTGACCTTGGCGATCTGCGCCGTGGGAAGGTCGACCTTGTTGATGGCGATGATGATGGGTACGCCGGCGCTCTTTGCATGCGAGATCGCTTCGACGGTTTGCGGCATGACCTGGTCGTCGGCGGCGATGACGATGACGACGATGTCGGTGACCTGAGCACCACGGGCACGCATGGCGGTAAAGGCTTCGTGACCCGGGGTGTCGAGGAACGTGATGAGGCGCTTGTTAGCGACCTCCACGTGATAGGCACCGATGTGCTGCGTGATGCCGCCGGCTTCGCCAGCGACCACGTTGGCTTTCCGGATGTAGTCGAGCAACGACGTCTTCCCATGGTCAACGTGACCCATGATCGTGACGACGGGCGGACGCGACCGGAGATCTTCGGGCGCGTCTTCGATCTTCTCGCCCTCCATATCCGCGGCGTAATCGCTTTCCTTAACGGCCTGAAAACCGAACTCCCCGGCGATCAGCTCGATCTGGTCGAAGTCGAGACGCTGATTGATGGTGACCATGAGGCCGAGCGTCTTGAACGCGAAGCCGACGATCTGCGTGGCGGTGACGCCAAGGATCTTGGCGAGTTCCGACACCGTGATGAACTCGTTGACGCGGACGGTTTTGCGTTCCTTCTCGACCGCAGCAACGCGCTGCTCCTCCATCTCGGCGCGCATGTCGGACCCGAAGCGACGTCCACCACGGCCGCGCGTCGTCGCGCCGCGCATGGCGGTCATCGTCTTCGTGATGTTAGCCGACACGGCTTCCTGGTCGACGCCACGCTTGCCCTTCTTGCCACGGCGCTGCTGACTCTGCGCGCTCGCGGCCATTCCTGAACCTGGTTGCGTGCCCTGTCCAGGCTGCCCCCCCTGGCCCCCACCGGGCGCGCCACTCTGACCGCCCTGCGGGCCACCGGGACGACGGTCATCGCGACGCTGTCCCTGACCGAGTCCACCACCGGGAGCGGCGGACGCGATTGGACGAGCGCCACCGAAATTCGGCGCCCCACCCATCCGGCCTGGGCGCGGTGCCCCGGGGACGACGGGACGCGGACGTGGACGATCTGCGGGTAACGGGGTCGACGGCGCGACCGGAAGGGCCGGCGCCGCGGAATCGGCCGCTGCCGCAACGGAGAGCGGTGGCGTACTGGGCGCGGTGGCTTCCACTGTAGCGACCGCGGCGCGCTCAACGACCGGCGCGGGACGCGATGCCGGCGTGGCGTCCTTTTGCTCGACGGCGACCGGCTTGGGCTTGGGCACCGGCGATACGTCGCCGACCGGCGGTTCCGCGCGCACCGGCACGGGCTCGGCGGTTGCGGCGGCCGAGCGTTTAGCGGCGCGTTCGACGGGTACCTTTTCAATGGCGGGGCGGACGTCGGATGGCGACTCGTCGGCAACCGCCGCGGGCGCGGCGACTGGAGCGGCCACGGGGGCCGCGACAGACGGCCGGACGACGTCACGCGTGGTCTCCGCCGGATGCTCGTCCGCCACGTGGGTGTCGAGGTCGTGCCCCTCTGTCTGATCCGCGTGGCCATGACCGGCGTGGACGTCGACCTCGGCCGCACGTCGGCGCCGCACCGCGGGGGCGGGGGCATCTGCCTCCACCGCCGTGGTCGGAGCATCGGCGGCGGCGGCTCCCGTGCGACGGCGCCGAGGAGCGGCGGCCGGAGCGGGCTGCGCCTTTTCGGCGCGCACGCGCTTTTCGCGCTCCCATCGGGCGCGAATACGGGAAACCTGATCGTCGGTCAGCAGCGACAAATGGCTGCGAACCGGAACGTCCATCTGGCGCAGCAGCCCGATCACCTCGTCAGCCGAGATACCGAACTCACCCGCCATGTCATGCACACGAAGCTTGCTCAACCAGTCCTCCTAACGCGAAACGCGCGTCGCGTCGCCTGCCGGGGTTGCCCCGGCCACGGCGCTACGGATACCGCGCGCCAGCGCTTGATCTACGATCCCGATCGCTGCTGTCGTATCCCTCCCGACCGCACCGCCCAGCTCGGCCGCACTCGGCCACTCCAACGTTTCGATGCGACGGGCCCGAAGGACCGGCACGACTTTCTCCAGCGAATGGCGCGAGACATCGCTCGCGACCACCGCCAGCACCACTTTTCCTTTTGCGGCTTCAATGGCGACGCGTTCAGCGCCGACGACGATGAGCCGACCGCGCGCGCCGAGGCCGATGAGTCCGAGCACCTTTCGGCGCACGGTGTCGTCGAGCGTCGGCGGTGCGGTGGGGCCATCCGTCACTCGCTAGCACTCCCCGCGTCCCCTTCGTCTTCTTCCGTCGTCAGCTCATCGATGATGGACATGATCCGATCGGCTTCCTCGGGAGCGATCCCGGGCAACCGCAGGAGATCATCTCGATCGAGATTGAGGATGTCGTTCAGGGTGAAAAGACCGGCTTCCGCCAACACGGCGACGGTACCGATTTCGAGCCCTTCGATCTCGTTGAGCGGCACATCGGCCTCTACTTCCTCGGGCAGCGGCGCGAAGAGGGGCGCTTCTCCGCCCTTCTCCATCCACTCCCTGCTCGAATACAGGTCGATCTTCCATCCGGTGAGCTCAGACGCGAGCCGCACGTTCTGCCCGTTGCGACCGATCGCCAGCGACAGCTGGTCTTCGTCCACGACGGCCTGAATGGTGCGCGACAACGCGTCACTGAAGACGCGGGCCACGCGGGCCGGCGCGAGGGCCAGCTTGGCAAAGCGCTCCGGATCGGGCGACCAGGGCACGATGTCGATGCGCTCGCCCCCGAGTTCATTCACGACCGCTTGCACGCGCGATCCCTTGAGGCCGACGCACGCGCCGACCGGATCGACGGCGTCATCACGGGAGGTAACGGCAATTTTCGTGCGGCTGCCGACTTCACGCGCGGCGGCCTTGATCTCCACGATGCCCTGTTGAATCTCGGGCACTTCGAGCTTGAACAGCGCCTGCACGAACAGCGCGTCAGAGCGGCTCAGAATCAGTCGCGGGCCCTTCGGCGTGTCCTCGACACGCTTAAGGACCGCTCTGACGGGCTCACCCTGATGGTAGTGTTCGCGATGATTCTGCTCGCGATACGGGATAATGGCTTCCGCTTCGCGGAACTTGTTGAGCATGATGACCAGCTTTCCACGCTCGATCTGCTGCACCTCACCGGAGAGGAGGTCTCCGACGCGGCCGGCGAACTCATCACGAATGCGCGTCCGCTCGCCTTCGCGCACACGCTGGACGATGCGTTGTTTGGCGGCCTGCACGGCGGTGCGGCCGAATTCGTTGAAATCGACCTCGATCTCCATCACGTCCCCGATCTGAAACTCGGGGTCCATGAAACGTGCCTCTTCGAGCGGGGCCTCACGAGCCGGGTCGGTCACTTCCTCGACGACCGTCTTGAGCAGCACGATGCGGATGGCGCCCTTCTCCTCGTCGATCTCGACTTCGGCCTGCACGTTGGCCCCGTGCTTCTTGGCCAGCGCGGCATGAATGCCGTCCTGGAGAAGCCCGTGCAGTTCCTCGCGCGTGATCTGCTTGAGAATCGACAGTTCACGGAATGCTGCGAGAATTTCCGCTGGTCCGGCCATCCGTCTCCCCTATCGTTTCCAGTGAAACGCCAATCGCGCTTGGGTGACCTCGACGAGCGGGAGTTGGAACTCCCGCCCCTTCGGATCACGCACCAGCGCGACTTCGGCGCCTTCCTCGCCATCCAGCGCAAGGATCTCGACTTCCTGTTTGCCCCCCGCCAGCGCGCCGCTCGTTACCGTTGCTCGGCGTCCGACGAATCGGCGCCAATCGGCAGCGGTTTTCAACGGCCGGTCTGCGCCCGGCGAAGACACTTCCAATACGTACTGCTCTCCGACTAAGGCCTGAGCTTCCAGTCGCGCTTCGACAGCGCGGGACGCCGTGGCACAGTCTTCGATCGTCACCTTCGTGCCATCGCGCCGGTCGATTCGGATCTCGAGCACCGGGCGAGAGCGTGAGCCCCCGCGTCGCAGCTCTACCAAATCGAAGCCCAGCGTGTCAAGCTCTTGTGCGACAATGGGTTCGACGATCTCGCCCACCTGCACATCTCCAGTAAGAACCAGAAAAAAACCAAACACCGAAGAACAAAAAAGTGTGGGGACCATCCCCACACTTCACCCACCCGCGCTAGGCGGGCGAAAGTCACGAAGGAGCTACTACCTAGACTGGGAACGTACCCCTCACCCCTTGCAAGGTCAAGATGACTGGAGCGCAATGACACCCAACTGACGACCCGGATCTCCGCCGCGATGGCTAAAGAACCGATCGGCGTGGCATCGGGTGCAGGCCGCGCTCGATGAAATTTGTTTGACCCCACGACGCCAGGCCTGCTCCCGCAGCACCTCACGAACATCGAGCTGACCCTTTCCGGTTGCCGGCCGTCCGTACACCGCGCTGAGCACCTCTGGACCGACCTCGTAACACGGGCCACAAATCGACGGACCCAGATGGACGACGCATTCATCGGCGGGGAACCCCATGGCTCCGAGCGCATCGAGACCGGCGTCCAGGATTCGCGCCGCGGTGCCCCGCCAGCCGGCATGCAGCGCGGCGACCGCCCCGCCTGGGTGGGCCACGAACACGGGGGTGCAATCGGCGACCGTGACGGCCAGCGCCGTGCCCGGCGACTTGGTAACGTGGCCGTCGACGCCGCGCAGGCGCAGCCACCCACGCCACCCGCCGTCATGCCGTTCTACGGCTGCCCCGTGTACCTGGTGGGCCGTCGCCAGTCGTTCAATCCGCAGCGCAGCGAGTCCGTGCTGTAGCCGCGCCCACCGCTCCATGACCTCGCCGACCGGCTCCACGGCTCCGAGTCCGTATGACCCGTCGGCGCGGGTGGTCGTCCACGCCAACACGCCGTCGGGCATACCCGTGACCGACTCGGCCGACCCCAGCGGCATGAGCGTCATCGATTCCCCCGAGCTCAGCGTGCGCTGAGCTCGACGCGCCGGATGCGGGCGCCCAGCGCGCCGAGACGTTCCTCGATCCGCTCGTAGCCCCGTTCAATCTGCTGCGCATTGTTGATGATGCTCGTGCCATCGGCGCAGAGGGCCGCGAGCAGCATGGCCATCCCGGCGCGAATGTCGGGCGACTCCACCGTGCTGCCACGTAGCTTGGTGGGGCCGGACACAATGGCGCGGTGCGGATCGCACAGCACGATGCGGGCCCCCATGCTCACCAGCTTATCGGTGAAGAAGAGGCGCGACTCGAACATCTTTTCGTGCATGAGGATCATGCCGTCGCACTGCGTCGCGGTGACGATCGCGATGGACATGACGTCGGCGGGGAACGCGGGCCACGGCTGATCCTCGAGCTTCGGTACATGTCCGCCGAGGTCACTCTGTATTACGCGCGACTGTTCGGCGGGCACGATGAGGTCATCACCGTCGATGATGCACGAAATGCCGAGGCGTTCGAACCCCATGAGCATGCTGCGCAGGTGCTCGACACCGGCGCGCTCGATTCGAATCTCGGAGCGAGTGACCGCCGCGAGTCCGATGAACGATCCGACTTCAATGTGATCGGGACCGATCTCGTGGGTGGCGCTGCCCAGCGGCATCCCGCCTTCAATGGTATAGACGTTCGAGCCGATCCCGTCGATGCGCGCACCGAGGGCCACGAGGAATCGCGCGAGATCCTGCACGTGCGGTTCGCTCGCCGCGTTACGGAGGGTCGTGCGTCCCTTGGCCGCGACGGCCGCCATGAGCGCGTTCTCGGTGGCCGTGACACTCGGCTCATCGAGAAAGACGTCGGCGCCAGTGAGCCCCGTGGCGGTAAAGCGAAACCGCTCGCCCAATTCGTACTCAGCACCGAGCGCTTGTAGCACGTGGAAATGGGTATCGAGCCGGCGGCGTCCGATGACATCCCCACCGGGCGGTGACAGCGTCACGGTACCACAGCGCGCGAGCAGTGGTGCGGCGAGCAGGATCGAGGCCCGGATCCGCTTGCACATCGCGGGATCGAGGTCGGCCGCTTGCACCGACTTGGCATGCACCCGCAGCGAATTCGGACCGTTCCATTCGCACTCCGCACCGGTGGTGCGCACGAGTTCCACGAGCGTCTCGATATCGCGAATCCGAGGCACGTTATGCAGTTGTACGGGCTGATCGGTCAGGAGCGTGGCAGCGACGATCGGCAGCGCGGCATTCTTATTGCCTGCTGGACGGATCGAGCCGCCGAGACGCTGACCCCCTTCGACAACGAACTGGACGGCGGACATGTGCTCGGGGTTAGACGCGGCGATTGAGCGGAGCGGTCGGGTGGAAGGATAGCAGCCGAGAAAGCGTCGCGCACGTCCCCCTTCCCGACCCTGCACGGAACCCTTAGATCACGCGGATGACCTTTGTCGGTGCGTTGTCTGCTGGAGTGGACGAGCGGCATGCTCCAGATCGTCGTGCGGCGCCGTGGGATCGGCGTGCTGATCGCGACGATTCTGCTGCTCGTCTTGATTCGAGCCGGGGTGCGCAGGTTCAACGAGACGGTCGATCGGCTGGTGACAGCGACCACGCCGTTCCTGTCGAACGCGACCGCCATGGTGCCACGATTGCCGGGGGACTGGCCGTCCTCGTTGCGCTCGTGCTTTTCCCGACGGATGCGTGGGCGTGGACTCCGGGCACCCACGTCTTTCTCGGGGATGCGCTCCTTCGGAATCTGTCGTTCGTGCCGCACACGATCGCGGAGCTTCTGGCCGCTCATCCAACTGACTTTCTGTATGGTTCGATCGCGGCCGATACCAGTATCGCGAAAAAGTACGCGGAGGTCGGACGCCACTGTCATTCGTGGCGTGTGGGACTCGAGATCCATAACGAGGCGGAGCCGCCCGCATTGCGCGCGTTCGGCCTGGGGTATCTCGCTCATCTGGCGGCTGACGTCGTCGCGCACAACTTCTTCGTACCGAGACAGCTCGCCGTAACCTCCAGCACGACCGCGCTCGGTCACAGCTACTGGGAGAGCCGGATCGACACGCATCTCGGCGATCCTTGGCCGCGTCGCGCGCGCGAGCTTTTGTCGGTTGACCACTCGCCAGCCGATCAGCATCTGGATCGTATTTTGAGCCCCACGCTTTTCGGAACACCGACGAATCGCCGGATCTTCCGTGGCATGGTGTATGTGACTGACAGCGATTCGTGGCAGCGCATCTTCCAGCTGGTGTCGGAGAAGAGTCGCTGGGACTTAAGTGACGCCGACGTCGGTCGCTATATGGCCCGTTCGTTCGACTACATCGTGGATCTCTTCAATCGTTGGGACCAGAGCGATGCCTTCCGGTTCGATCCGTCGGGGGACGGTCCGCTGCGCGACGCGAAAAAGGTCCGTCGACAGGCGAAGCGTGAGGGGGGCGATGTCCGAGCGGCGCTGGAAGCCGATCGCATGTTTGGCATGCCGACGACGGAACTCCGGCATGCCGCTTCCCTGCCGACGCCGCTGTTTACTCCCCGCGAGCGGCCAGCAGCTGATTGACTTTCTTCGGGTCGGCGGCGCCCTTCGACTTCTTCATGACCTGACCGACCAGGACGCCCTGCAGCTTTCGTTCACCGGCCATGAAACGCGCGGCCTCGGTGGGTGACTCGGCGAAGACTTCGTCGATCCAGGCGACGAGTGCCGAGTCGTCGGAGACCTTGAGCAAGCCCTCGCGTGTCGCAATCGCGAGCGGCTCGGCCGGCTCCCGCTCCATCATGGTGAAGATCTGACGGGCCGCCGTGTTGGAGACGTCGCCGTGCGCTTCCAGTGTGATGAGCGCCCCGAGTCTGTCGGGATCAACGGTGTGTTCGATCAGCGAACCGCCTGACGCGTTCACGGCGGCCAGGACGGGTCCCAGCATCCAATTGGCCGCGCGACGAGGGTCGCCCGAGGACGAGGCAACGGCTTCGAACCGATCGGCCAGCATGCGGTTCACGATGAGCTGTTCGATATCGGCGGCCCCAAGCCCGTACTGCGTGGCGAAGCGATCGCGCTTGGCGGCGGGCAACTCGGGGAGCGCCACCTGCTGACGCCGCACGAAGTCGTCGGTGAGCACGAGCGGGGGAAGATCCGGTTCGGGAAAGTACCGATAGTCGTGGCTGCCTTCCTTACTCCGCGCGGAGCGCACCTGATTGCGCTTCTCGTCGTAGAGCAATGTTTGCTGTTCGACACGACCACCGCTTTCGAGGATGGCGCGCTGCCGCGCGAACTCGACCTCGACGGCGCGTTCGGCGGAGGAGAACGAGTTGAGATTCTTGACTTCGGTTTTCGTGCCGAGCGCCGTCTGGCCGCGCGGGCGGATCGAGATGTTGACATCCACCCGCAGCGAGCCCTCTTCCATGTTCGCGTCGGAGACCTCGGTGTACTCGAGGATCTGCTTGAGGCGTCGGAGATAACTCACGGCGTCCGCGGCGGAGTGGATTTCAGGCTCCGAGACGATTTCGATGAGCGGCGTGCCGGCGCGATTCAGATCGATGGCCGTGGCGTCGCGGAATCGATCGTGCACGGACTTGCCTGCATCCTCTTCCATATGCACGCGATGCATGCGGATAGCGCGCGGCGGCGTTGACGTGTCATCGACGACGATCGTACCGCCGGTGGCGATAGGCTGATCGAACTGCGAGATCTGATAACCCTTGGGCAAGTCGGGATAGAAGTAGTTCTTGCGCGCGAAGACCGACGTGTTGTGCACGACGCAGCCGAGCGCGAGTGCGGCGCGCGTGGCAAGTTCGACGGCGTGCGCGTTCAACACTGGCAGAGCGCCGGGCAAGCCGAGGCACACCGGACAGGTGTTCGTGTTGGGCGCTTCGCCGAAGGAGGTTGCGCATCCACAAAAGATCTTGCTGCGCGTTTTGAGCTGGCAATGCACTTCGAGCCCGATCACGAGCTCCCAGTCGATGGGCGCGCCGGCGGCCGGCAACGTGGTGTTCATACGCCGCCCTCCGCTGCCATCGCATACTCGAGCGCGGCGGCGGCCTTGAACATGGTGGCTTCGTCGAAGCGCGCCGCCATGAACTGGCCACCAACGGGAAGGCCGTCCACGAGCCCGATCGGCTGCGACATGGCCGGAATGCCGGCGAGGTTGGCCGTTACCGTGTAGATGTCGCTGAGATACATGTCGTAGGGATCGGACACCTCACCGATGCGAAACGCCGGCGTCGGCGCGGTGGGTGTGAAGAGCACGTGCACCCCGTCGGCAAAGACGCGTTCGAAATCCTGCGTAATGAGCTCGCGGACGGTCTGCGCGCGACGATAATACGCGTCGTAGTAGCCCGCACTGAGCACGTACGTTCCGAGCAGAATACGGCGCGTGACTTCGGCACCGAATCCGCCAGTACGTGTTCGCTCATACATCTCGCGA
>Ga0209355_1001339_pt1 | contig 13987 bp, 15 predicted proteins | sample LauGreSBDMM110SN_3_FD_187563 | JGI IMG/M metagenome (GOLD analysis project Ga0209355, IMG submission 187563) | Freshwater lake microbial communities from Lake Michigan, USA - Sp13.BD.MM110.SN (SPAdes) (version 2) | ecosystem: Environmental > Aquatic > Freshwater > Lake | place: Lake Michigan...
TAAATTACTGCTTGTCATAGCTGATGACAGCGTAACAGATCCATAAATATTTAAAGTATTACCATTACCATTAAATGCTGGTGTATTGCTAATTGATGTCCATGTCATATTATTACATGTTGGACTAGCAATATCCAATGTTACCGTTCGACCAGCTGTAGTAAATGAATTAACATCGAATATTACATTGTCTGAACTACCTGGAACCGTAGATGCATAAGTTGACCCACCTGAAGATGTTGCCCAGTGTGTTAATTCACTCCAGTTACCAGAACCACCTACCCAATAATAATTATTTTGGGCATATGTAGTTACACTTAATATAAGTAATACAAAAATTCTAATGATGTGTCTCATCTAATATAAATTCATTGAAATGATAAGTTGTCTATGCTTGGTGGTGCGTAACTATTTATTAGTTATCTAAATAACTATAATCGAACTGCACACGATCGCCAGCCACTAAACTATGTGATCCGTTATTATTTGCAACAAAAGTTAATGCTGAACCAACAAAGCTATAAGCTGCATTTGGAATGCGTATTCCATTTACAAACATGCTTACTTTACTTGAAGGTATGCGCGTTAATGTGAATGCTGTTTGACCAGCTGAAGCTACAAATTCATCTGTAGCAAGTGCTGTAGGTCTTGGAGCTGGAATCGCTGCAATCATAGCATCTACATAATCTTTTACAGATTTCACAGTTGGATATTTAGTATTTGAAGTTCCATCTGTAGAAACACTTTCACTTTTATTTGAGAGATTCTCTTTGGTTAATAAACCCGGTACTGTCGGAACAGCAGCTGATCCAGCTATATCTCCAGCCAATTGAATTTTACCTTTTACACTAGCACTTGCATCTGCAATTGTTGCACCTGCAACTTGTGCATCAACATATGTTTTGATAGATTTAACACTTGGATATTTGGCATCTGATGCCGCATCAGTTGTTACATCAATACTCTTATTTGCAAGTATTTCTTTTAAGTCAAGCGCTGTTTGTGCAGCTGTAGATATTGGTTTATTTAAATCACTTGTATTGTCTACGTTTGCAAGGCCAACCATTTCTTTGGTAATACCTTTTACTGTACCTGTAAACGTTGGTGATTCGATATTTGCTTTTAAGTTAATTGCAGTAAAATATGGCTTAAGCATTGCCGCGGTATCTGCAATATTTAACTTGCCATCAGCTCCTTTTACGTTACCAGCATACAGTGCATAAGGCACACTCCAAAACTGAGATGTACCAAGGTCTACATATTCATTGTTTACATTCCAACTTGCTGTTGGCACGGTTGGCTCTACAGCTATTTTTAGGTTTAAAAAGAAAGGTCCGTTAGCCCAGTCAATGTTAGCAATACTGCTTACACCACTAGCGTAAGTTCCCTTACCAAGTACGATGGTAAAAATACCAGCAGAGGAAGCTGTTACTTTAAAGGTTTCTGCGTACACAATTGTACCTGTTGCTGTTTTAGCAATGATGGCGTCTTTAACATAGATCACTCTACCTGCTGCAGGGTGTCCATTAGCATCTGTAGCTAACGCCTGAAACTGTATACCATCAGGTGCTTGACTAACCTGTGCATACGATTGTACTGTTGTAAATAAAACAACTAGAAGTAACGCTGATTGAATAAATTTCTTTAACATAAACTTTGTTATTTGTGGGTACCTTTTAATTAACTTTTATGATTTTTAGATCGCCTGTTTGGGTATTTGCTTTATAGCGGATATAATAAACGCCTGCTGCTTTACTCGCAACATTGATGGCGTAGCCAGCATTTAATTGCGCTACACTTGTATTGTACGCTCCTACTGTTTTACCATCAGCACCTATTAGTGCTAATGATACAGTGGCAGAACTTTCCATTACAGGCTCTGCTGTTTTAACCCATACCGTTGTGGTTACAGGGTTAGGATAACAAATGAGTTGCAGCTTTGAATTTGTAAAGGCCGGCACAATACAACTACTCACAAATAAACCTGGCGTGGTAGCATTGTAGGTGTTTAACCCACTGTAAAGCTTGATACAAGACGAAGCGTCTAGTACCACCGGGCCAGAAAATGTAGGCGTGGTAGTTCCTGAATTGCCAACAGCACCAATACTAAATACGGTGCTGATTGGATTAACGTTTTGTGCACTAAGGCTTTGACAACATAGTAACACAAGTATAAAACTAGTTACCCGCAGTATAAACCGCTGTGATTGGTGTACCATTGTAATCGTGTAAAATGATGAGATTAGTAGCTGTAATGGAAACAATCTTGTAAGACTGTGTAGCAGGTGCGCCTGATGGATAGTTTACGTAGCGCTCAATAAGCTGCTCCGTATTTGGCATATCCCATGATCCTGCAAAGCCATCACTGTCTTTGTAAAGATTATTAGCACCAAAGGTTTTGTAATAACGCTTTTGTGCATAGTTTAAGGGAACCACTGTAGCCGTAGATACATAACTCGTTAAATACCACTTGGTAGGCGTAGCACCTACCCCAGTTAAGTGTACTTTGCTTTGCTCTAAAGGAGAAATAGTTGTCTCTTTAGCACAACTCGCAAACAAAATAACAAATAATAGATTGAGGTAAGAAAACCTGAAGGTTAGATTTGATTGTCTCATAATTTAATGAAATGTATTAATGCACAATATGTAAAACAAATACCTTTATTACAAGTTATAGATGTAACTCGGAAAATAATGCGGTAAAAATTTATGTTACCCTGATAATCAAATATTTATAGAATCAATAAATTCTGAAGGTGTTCCTCCGTGAAACTTTTTAAAGGGCTTGTAAAGATGATGGCGAGAGTTAAATCCAGACTCTTTTGCCAGGGCATCGATAGAATAATGTTTAAATTTTGGAGACTTAGCAAGTTCAACAAAATAATCTACCCTTGATTTATTTACTAGATTACTAAAGCTCATATTATATTTAGTTACAATTTGATCTTGCAATAGCTCATTCGAAACTATATCGTTATTACTACAAAAATGCTCAAGGGTTGCATCATTGTTCAAATAGTATTGATGAATAAAAAAGGGCGTATAAAAATTATCGTCTGTTAAAACAAATGAATCGTCTCTTCTAAAATTATGAGACAAACTAAGTTTTAAACTTTGAGAATTAATAAATCGGGGTCTGTAAAGTACAATGAGTAACAACAGAAATGACATTACTATTAACATAACACTACCAAATGAGTAGGAAACTAACAAAGAATTCATTATACTAAAAACAATAACACTTACAAATTCTAATAGCATAAAAGCCCGGGTCCAGTTTTTTATTTTTACATAATAAATATTTGAAGTGTCAGATTTATTAAAAATCAAATATATAAGCCTCATATTGATATATGTAAATATGGTTATGATAACTAAACGCGGAATTAAATTAACTTTAAAACTAAATTTTTGAGTAAAAATTGCAACTGCATTTTGTTTATACGCATCATTCGAAAAATCTTGGCCCAAAGAATATATATAAACATTATTCAAAGAATAAACAAGCACAAATAATGTTGCTCCTATTAATATATAAATCCATTTTTTATTTTTGGACACATATAAATGAGACAAAATCAGAGACATACTTGCCCAAACCAAAAATTTAAGTATTGGAAAACACAATAATACATACAAGCTAATGTAATCTAGGTACATTAGAAAACTAAATACACCAATAGAAAATATAAGAATTAAAAAAAAGGTTTTTAAAAGCAGCGGCCTTTTTAATTGAACTAGTACATCAAAAAAAACAATGATAGAAAAAATAAATACAGCAAAATTAAAAAAAGAGTATAAAGTATGACTCTCAATCATTTGAACTTGTTTTAATGGGGAATTAAAAAGTTACAAAAGATGCAATAAAGCAAGTATCCTGTAATTTCTTTTACAATAAATTTATGCGATAACTTTATTGTTTTTAGTGAACAAACTATAAGCACCAAACAACAGAGCTCCAAATATGAATGTGGCTAAAAGGCTATTGCTATAAAAAGGAACACCATCTACATAACACTGCACAAGTCCAACAAATGTTTTAGGTCTATTCCATCCGCCGCCAAAAGCCCAAACGCTAAAATTAGATAATACAAAATAAGTGGTAGGACCAGCTAAAAAAGCAAGTGCAACAGATGCTACTTTTTTAGTTTGAATTAAAAATCCAAACACTGCCAGTCCAGCAATTAAAATATAATTTAACCACTGTCCACTATAAAAACCTTGGTAGTCGGTTAAGTGATTGATGTATAAAACTTCAAAAAATAAATCCGAAATAAACATAGAGATAAGTGGCATTGCAAAAGCCCATTTTTTATTGTTCATACAAATAGCTCCACTAAAAAGGGCAATAGCAATTTGAGGGGCAAAACCCATGGGTCTATTGGGCATGATTCTATAAAGAGCACTAGCTAAAATAGTAAGAACTAAAGGCGCAATAATTGATCTAGAAATTTTCATGTATTTATCGTTTCGAAACAAAAATAGGTACTTCGTTACATTCTGACTACCATCAATTTTCCTCATGTTGTGAATAAGCTACTAGAGATGGCACAAATGCTCTATAAATAAGGGTTTTACCAGACGCATGTATGTTTAACTTATTCCCAGGAAAAACAACAAAAGCCTCACCTGTTTTTATGCTCATTTGATTATTAACCACACAACCGCCTTCAACCACTAAAAACATTTCCAAACTATTTGCCTCATGTGAATAGCCATTGGAGCCATCAAGGGTAATGGAAGCAATGCCAAAGTCTTGAACTGGAGCAGGATAAACGCTTTCACCCATACAAGGCGTAGTACCCTCAATAATTACAGGCTCAATATGTTCAAATTTTATGTTTTTGATGAGTTCAGGTATATCAATGTGTTTGGGCGTAAAACCACCTCTTAAAACATTATCGCTATTGGCCATAAGTTCCACATTTCGCCCCTCTAAATAGGCATGTGGCACGCCTGCACCCTGAAATATGCCCTGACCTGGCATGATACAAACAATATTAAAAAGGTATATCGAAAAAACACCTCTATCTATAGGAGTTAATCCAGCTATATTCTCATATAATTTAGCAACCCACCACTCGGGGCAGTTTTTATCTATTTTTCCATCCTGCTTATATCTTAAGGCTCTTTTTACAACAGGACCTAATAAACTATCTACCTGAGCCTGCTCCATTTCCATTAAAAATTGGTACAAGCTCTCTAAACCTTCTGCCCTAAACAAGGGTGCTAATACCTGAAATTCTGCGGTATTATCGAGGGTCTCTAAAATTTTTGCTTCAGATTTAAATCCATGTAACAGCCAGAACTCACTCATAGCCAGCATGATCTCTGGTTTATGGTTCCTGTCTTTGTAATTACGGTTGGGGGCATTTAAAGGGATCCCGGCTGCCTCCTCTTTTTCAAAAGCTACTTTAGCATATTCTTTGGTTGGATGCACCTGTATAGATAGCATTTCCTTTACATCAAGCACTTTAAACAGATAAGGAAGTCCACCAAACTGCTCATAAACAGGAACAGACAATGCTGCCTCAGGGTTTGATGCAATGATATCCGACAATAAAACAGCCTGTTGGTTCACATCAACAGAGGCAGGTCCTCCTGCATGAACCCCAAGCCAGTACTCCGCAAATGGAGCATGATTGGGATTTTCGATATTAAGTAACCTGGGTAAAAATGTACTGCCTCCCCAACTATAATGTTGCACCGAACCGATTAATTTATGAACGCTATAATCAAATGACATATTCAATTTTTTATAAAAACGCCAAATACCCTTTTTTGTTATATGAACTACAATAATATACAAACAGGAAAACAGGGGGAACAACTGGCTGCCACCTACTTCCAAAACATCGGATATACCTTACTTGACCTAAACTGGAGGCACCATCACTGGGAATTGGATATTATTGCTGCAATTGGCAATACCCTTCATTTTGTGGAAGTAAAAACAAGAACCAGCCTGCAATTTGGCCACCCTGAACAGCATATTTCTGTTAAAAAAATGAGGCACTTAAAAAACGCTGCCTGCCATTACCACTATCTACACCCAAACTACAAAAACATTCAGTTTGATGTGATCTCCATAATGATAGAACCAGGAAATGAACCAGTACTTTATTTTATTGAGGATGTTTACTTTTAAAACGCAACTAATAACGCTCCATCATTTTTTCAACCATCTTAAAGGTTGCTGGACAGTATGAAATGTTTTGCTTGTGCACGTGCAGGTATTCTACAAATTTTTTCTTTTTGAGGTGCGGAAAACCTGCACAGTCTGCGGGTCTCACCTCATAAATAGCACACATATTGGTGCTCAAATTTAAAAACTGACAAGGTTGAGATACATTAACCCAATCTTTGTCTTTGGCATCATACTCGAGCCAAGTAGCTTTAAACTCTTTGGGAGAAATATTAAAATGACCGGCAATTCTTTTTATATCGGTAGCCGTAAATGTTGGGCTCATGCTTTTACAACAATTGGCACAACTTAAACAGTCTACTTCTTTCCAAACTTCGGCATCAATAGCAGGTGCATTTTTATCTAAATCTTTAGGTGGCTTACGGCCAATTTTTGATAAGAAACTTTTAAAAGATTTTTCGTGTTTTTTTGCCTTCTGCTTAAACGACTTAAGATTCACCTGCATTTCTTGACTTTACTTTGAATAAATTTGGTGTCGCAATATCGGTTAGCTTACCTTCATTTCCAAATTAACCGGTCAAGACTGCGTAATTAATAAGTGTACCATGTGGGAAGCCTATAAAAAGGGATATAAAGCTTACTTAAGATTGGAGAAATCTTTAAGTGACCACTCGGTGGAAGCCTACCTCCATGATGTTACTAAACTAACCCAGTATTTACAAGTTGTGAATGCAGAAAAAAATCCTGCAGCCCTTACCCTCAAAGACTTACAGGCTTTTGTAAAATGGATTGGAGAGCTTGGAATGGGCGCCACAACGCAGGCACGAATTATATCTGGTATCAGAAGTTTTTATAAATATTTACTTACAGAACAGCTTGTCACCATCGACCCTTCTACCTTATTAGAAGCCCCTAAAACCAGAAGAAAATTACCTGACACCCTAAGCTTCGAAGAAATAGAAGAGCTTATTGGCGCTATCGATTTATCGAGCCCCGAAGGTACTAGAAATAAAGCCATTTTAGAAACCATGTATAGCTGCGGACTCCGCGTAAGTGAACTGGTAGGGCTTAAAATATCCTGCTTGTATTTAGACATTGGATTTATTCGGGTAATTGGTAAAGGTGATAAAGAACGACTCGTTCCCATTGGAACCGACGCCATAAAGTGTATTAAAATATATAAAGAAACTGTTAGGTCGCATCAGAACATTTCAGAAAAAAACCAGGATATTTTGTTTTTAAATAGACGGGGCAATACACTTAGTAGGGTGATGATATTTTACATCATCAAAAACTTAGCAACCGCAGCGGGTATCACAAAAGTGATTTCACCCCATACCTTTAGGCATAGTTTTGCTACCCATTTGGTGGAAGGTGGTGCCGATTTAAGGGCTGTTCAGGAAATGTTGGGTCACGAAAGTATTACCACCACCGAAATATACACCCACCTCAACCGCGATTTTTTAAGGGACACCCTTCAACAGTTTCATCCTGCATTTAAAAAATAGTGTTAGGTTTGCAATTCTAAAAACATAAAAATTTACCTATGAAAAAAATACTCTTCATTGTAGCTGTATTTGTTACAACTTTTGCTAGTGCTCAAATTAAAATGCCTGCGCCAAGTACCACACAAAAAATCAACCAAGATTTTGGTATGGGTGCAATCGAATTAACCTATTCTCGTCCTAACATTAAAGGCCGTACGGTATTAAAAGAAAAAAGTGAATTAGCTCCTCTTGGTAGCATGTGGCGCCTTGGTGCAAACGCAGCTACTAAAATTAAATTTACCGATAAAGTTACCATTGGTGGTACCGAGTTAGAACCAGGTACTTATGTTATTTATGCGATTCCTGGTAAAGACATCTGGGATGTAATTTTTAATAAAGGGGTTAACAACTGGGGAACTGATGGTTACAAAGAAGCTGAAGATGTAGTACACGTAAAAGTAAAAGCAGAAAAAGCTACAAACTTTGCAGAAACTTTTACCATGCAAATAAACAATGTTGCTGCAGAAACATGTGAACTTCACATGACATGGGGTAACGTTCAAGTTGCTGTACCAATAAGCACCAATATTAAAGACCGCGTTCGTGCGCAAGTAGAAAAAGCTTTAGCTGCCGATGCAGTGCAAGCAAATACATACAATACTGCTGCTAATTTTTATTATGAGTTTGACAAAGACTACAACAAAGCACTTGTAAATATTACAAAAGCTGTTGAAGCAAATAAAGATGCATACTGGATGGTTTTATTAAAAGCTAGAATCGAAAAAGCATTAGGCGATAAAGTAAGCGCTAAGGCAAGTGCACAAAAATGTATTGATATTGCAACTGGAAAAAATGCAGACTACGTAACGTTTGCAAATGAACTAATCAAAAGTTTATAATTATTATTGCGCCTAAAAAAGCAACAACCTAATAATAAAAAAGGCCCGCCAATTTGGACTACATCCAAATGGCGGGCCTTTTTACATGCCTTCCATTATTTTTTCTCTGCCATATCAGGAATCGCTTCTACCTTGTAAGCACCTGCATCTAGCTTGGCTTTTGTTTCAGTAAATGCAATTAAAGTTTCCTGGATATCAGCATCGGTGTGCGCTGCTGTAGGAATTAAGCGGTAAATAATATGTCCTTTAGGAATTACTGGGTAAATAACAATAGAACAAAATATTTTATAATTCTCTCTTAAGTCCATTACCATGGCAGTAGCTTCTTCTACGCCACCAATCATATAAACTGGTGTTACCGGTGTATCTGTTTTTCCAATATCAAAACCACGCTCTTTTAAACCTGCTTGTAATTTTAATGCATTGCTCCATAACTTTTCTTTAAGTTCTGGCATGGTGCGTAACATTTCAAGGCGCTTTAAATTACCAATCACAAGTGGCATTGGTAAACTCTTCGCAAATATTTGCGAACGAATATTGTAACGAATAAAATCAATGATTGCTTTATCACCAGCTAAAAATGCACCAATAGATGCCATTGATTTTGCAAACGTAGAAAAGTATAAATCGATATCATCTTGACAACCCTGCGCTTCGCCGGCACCTGCACCTGTTTTACCAAGTGTACCAAAACCGTGTGCATCATCTACAAGTAATCTAAATGAATATTTATTTTTTAGTGCTGCAATTTCTTTTAGTTTTCCCTGATCACCTGCCATACCAAACACACCTTCAGTGATTACTAAAATACCACCTGCCTTTTGCTTTTCAATAAGCGCCGTTGCACGTTGCATTTGTTTTTCAAAATCTTCTAAGTCATTGTGCTTGAATACATATCGGTGTCCTGGGTGTAAACGAAGGCCATCAATAATACATGCATGACTTTCTGCATCGTACACGATGATATCATGTCTGCCGCAAATAGCATCAATGGTACTCATGATACCTTGGTAACCAAAGTTCATTAAAATAGAATCTTGTTTAAAAACAAACGAAGCAAGTTCACTTTCTAGTTGCTCGTGCTGATCGGTGTTACCACTCATCATACGTGCACCCATTGGAGAAGCTAAGCCGTATGCTGCTGCAGCGTCGGCATCTGCTTTTCTAATTTCAGGATGATTGGCTAAACCTAAATAGTTATTTAAGCTCCATACAATCATGTCTTTGCCTCTAAATTTCATTCTACTACCTATTTCACCTTCTAACTTAGGGAAAGCAAAATAGCCATGTGCTCTTTCTCTGTGCTGACCTAGTGGTCCAGCGTTCTTAAGGAGTTTCTCAAAGATGTCTGCCATATATTATCATTATTTCTTTGGTAATCAATAAAAATTGATGCAAAATTAATCTATTTATGCACTCAATTAGTCTTGGATTTATGCACCATTGTGTACCTTAGTCGTTGAAATATGTTAAAAACGCATTGTAATACCCCATTTTTTATGAAAAAGCACATGATTGTATGCCTTTTAGGCCTGTTTTTAGTATCTGCTAGCACAGCTGTTAGCGCTCAAAAAACAACGACACCAGCAGCACAAAAAGGGAGTTTAGCGCCTTCAGTGGCCAGACCTAAGCTTGTTGTAGGTATTGTAGTGGATCAAATGCGCTGGGATTATTTAGTGCGTTTTAGGCCTCTATTTAAAGCAAATGGTGGATTAACCAGGTTATTAAGCCAGGGGTATTCTTGCGAAAATAACTTTATACCTTACACCCCAACGGTAACTGCTTGTGGTCACACCTGTGCATATACAGGATCAGTTCCGGCCATTCATGGCATTACAGGTAACGCCTGGTGGGACAATCAACTCATGCGAAATGTGTATTGCAGTGAAGACAAAACCGTAAAAGGCGTTGGCAGTAAAACAGATGCTGATGGTCAAATGAGCCCGCGCAATATGCTTACCACCACCATTGGTGACGAGTTAAGACTTGCTACTAATTTTAAAAGTAAAGTGGTAGGTATTGCCATTAAAGATAGAGGCGCTATTTTACCCGCAGGCCATAGCGCAACAGGTGCTTATTGGTATGAAGGTGCTTCTGGTAATTTTATTACAAGCACGTATTACACCAATCAATTACCTAATTGGGTGAATGAATTTAACAATAGAAAAGTTGTTGATTCATTATACAAACTCGGATGGAATACCGTGTTACCAACTGCTACTTACGCCGATTATGCAACAGCAGATCAAAAAGAGTATGAAGGCAAACCATTTGGCAAAGATGCATTAGGATTCCCTTATGATTTATCAAAATATATTGGAAAAGATTACGGTAAAATTTCTTCTACGCCACACGGAAATACACTAACTACAGAGATGGCTAAAGCAGCTGTAATTGCAGAAAAATTAGGACAGTCAGGTAACACAGATATGCTTGCCATCAGTTATTCTTCTCCAGATTATATAGGACATTCTTTTGGACCTAACTCATGGGAAAATGTAGACGATTATGTTAGACTTGACGAAGAATTAGGTAAGTTTTTTGCTTTTCTAGATGCACAAGTTGGAAGCGGACAGTACACCGTTTTTTTAACCGCAGACCACGCTGTAGCGCATGTTCCAGGCTTTATGACTGAAAATAAATTACCGGGTGGTACCGTTAATGATGCAGGTATTCAAAAGGAAATGAATGCACAATTAAAAGCAAAATATGGTATCGAAAATTTAGTAGTTAGCATGTATAATTACCAAGTACATTTAAACCACAACAAATTAGATTCTGCAAAAATTGATGACGCGCCCATTAAAAAATGGATTGCCGATTACATGAAAAAAAATGAAGCAGTTGCCAATGCATTTCCTACATCAGAAATCATGACAACGCCGATCAATAAAACACTTCGTGAAATGCTCGCCAATGGTTTTTATCCACGCAGAAGTGGCGATGTTCAAATCATATTTAAACCTGGCTATATAGATGGTGGTAACACCGGCACTACACATGGATTATGGTATCCGTACGATGCGCATATTCCTTTGTTATGGTATGGTTACGGTATCAATAAAGGAAGCTCGCACAAAGAAACCTACATGACGGATATTGCAGTAACACTTGCTGCACTTTTAAAAGTACAAATGCCAAATGGTGCGGTAGGAAAAGTAATTGAAGAAGTAATTAAGAAATAAATTGCTCATGCAGTGCAAGCACTTGTGGAATTACAAGTGACGTTTCATTGTTATCAATAACAAAATTGCAGCGTTTCATTTTTTCGGTGTCATCCAATTGATGTTGCATGCGGCCAAGTACCTCTTCACGCAAAACATGGTCTCTTTGCATAACCCTTGCTATGCGCAGCTCAACTGGCGCTGTTACACCAATAATATAGTCGAGACCCTCATGTGTTCCTGCTTCAAAAAGTAAAGCTGCTTCTTTAATAATATAGGGCCTGTCCGTAAAACCGAAAGCCCATTTTTCCATCGCAGCAATGGTAGCAGGATGCACCAGTGCATTTAGTTTTGCAAGCTGCTCCGAGTTATTAAAAACAAGGGTTGCTAAATATTTTCTATCTAGCAACCCGTTCTTGTATGTTTCAGATCCAAATGCGGAAATCACTTGTTCGCGCAAAAAGAGATCCGTATTTAATATATTTTTTGCAGTGGCATCGGCGTCAAACACAGGTACACCAAGTACTTTAAAGATACTTGCTACCGTAGATTTACCGGCACCAATGCCTCCTGTTAAACCAATTTTAAGCATTTGCTGCTTTAGCAATCGCTAAAGTCCATTCCATGCTAATAGAAGACTTTTCAATTTTAAGGTAGCTACCAGGGTTAACTTCTAATTGAAGTGTTCCGTCTTCATTGATTTTATTGATAGAACCATGAATACCAGCGATAGTAACAATACGATCACCTTTTTGCATGTTATCAATAAATTTCTTTTGGTCTTTTGCTTTTTTAGCTTGTGGTCGAATCATAAATAACCAGAAAACTAAAATAATGGCACCCATCATTACTAATTGTACCATACCGCCACCACCTTGTTGTGGATTACCTGCTAACAATACTAAACTTAAACTGTTCATCTCTATTTTTTTTTGTTATTTGAAGCATTAAAATTAACCTTTTGAATCTTACCAGACTCGGTTAATTCTTTATGAATATTATCTAAAATACCGTTTACAAATTGACCACTCTGCGCTGTGCTGTAATCCTTTGCTAAATCAATATACTCATTAATGGTTACTTTGGTAGGTATGGTTTCAAAAAATAACAATTCGCAAACACCCATACGCATCAAAATCATATCTAGAATAGCGATACGCTCAGCATCCCAGTTTTTTAATTTAGGCTTAATTAAATCGGCGGCTACCTCTTTTTTGTCGATGGTTGTTTCGAGTAAGCTTTGCGCAAAATGCCATTTTTCGGCGCCAACCATTTCTAGTATGTTAACCCCAGCCGGTTTTTGAATATAGTTTAATACCAGCTGCTCCATCATATCCGCATCATCGTCCCAGTTATGAAACACTTCTTCGATATGCTCTATAAATGCCTCATTAGGAAGCATGAGGTTGGTAAAAATAAATTTGATGATCTCTTTTTCCTTGCCCTTGTCTCTAGCATCACTTGCCGTATACAACTGATAAATATCGGACTCCGTTAGGGCGTCAAAGGTTTTTTTAAGAAGGTCTTTTGAAATGGTATGATGGGGCTTAAATACCTCTATTGCCTCTTTAAAAGTTTCACTTTCAATGATTTCCCATAATAGTGAGTTTCCTGCAATTTTGATATTTACGTTTAAATCTTCGTTGGAAGGAAGGTTACGTGCCGCACGGTTAAAAGCACTGGTTTCGGCGTAACGGGCAACTTCTGTAATGTAATAAAGGAGGTAAACGAATAGCTCATTACTCAGATCAAGCTGTTTTTTGAGCACTTGCACCGGGTTTGGCAACTTGGCTCCTACTTCAGCAGTTTCTATTATATATAGTAGCTGCATCACTTTCACTCGAATATTTCTTCTACTTATCATCTGGTAAGAACTTATTTGGGAGGGCAAATGTAGAAAGAAATTGCCCAAAAACCACCTAAAAATGAAAATTTGACACTTGTAAACCAAAACTTACTGCATCTTTGCTGCCCGTTCTGACAGGCTTTCGCCAATTTAGGTAGGTTACCAGGGTAAACCCTGAAATTTTGACCTAGCAAACCAGTTGGCATAATAATAGATGAATAGGTACTGTTCTGGTTAACGATATACGTTTAGGAACAGATTTTTTAACTCAAACATTAAAAAACAAATACGGTATGGCTAAGAAATTAAGCGTAACGCCTTTACACGACAGAGTAATTGTAAAGGCTGCTGCTGCAGAAGAAAAAACTGCTGGCGGAATCATTATCCCTGACACAGCTAAAGAAAAACCACAACGTGGCGTTGTAGTTGCTGTTGGCACTGGTAAA
>Ga0209355_1001344_pt1 | contig 13940 bp, 12 predicted proteins | sample LauGreSBDMM110SN_3_FD_187563 | JGI IMG/M metagenome (GOLD analysis project Ga0209355, IMG submission 187563) | Freshwater lake microbial communities from Lake Michigan, USA - Sp13.BD.MM110.SN (SPAdes) (version 2) | ecosystem: Environmental > Aquatic > Freshwater > Lake | place: Lake Michigan...
CAGTGCCCAGCTTAACTTCTAAGGCACGCATTAACCTTTGCGGATTTTGCTGCTCTCCTTTTTCCCAATAAATGGGATCCTTTACCGATACTTCCTTTTGCAACCATCTTAAACCCAATTTTTCATATTGCTGAATGATTTCCGCTCTTATTTTGGGATCAATTTCAGGAATCATATCTAAGCCCTCACAAAATGCCTTAATATATAAACCCGTTCCACCTACCATCACTATTGCATCCTTGGTTTTGAACAATGCTTCTACTTTGTCCAACGCATAGCGCTCAAACACGGACGCATTGATGGTATCCTGTATAGTATGACTTGCTATAAAATGATGTGGTACTGCTTCCAATGCTGTTTTACTTGGTCTTGCTACCCCAATGTTCATTTCCTGATAACATTGACGCGCATCGGCAGAAATAATTTCGGTATGCAAGGCTTGCGCCAATGAAATGGCAAATGCAGTTTTACCAACCGCAGTAGGTCCTACAATAATATATACAGTTTTAACTAAAGACAATTTATCGATATTTAAAAGCGATTGTGCAATCTCGCTTTATTAAAAACTAAAATAAAAAAAGGTGTAGTTTATAAAACACTTAGTAAGCTTCGAATGAATCATCCAAGAAACCAGACCCCTTCTCCTCTTCTCCTTTATCAGACGCATCCGCGTCTTCTTCTTCTTCATCAACGTCTTCGCCATCATAGGAGTCCTCTCCTGCATCAGACGCATAAGAGTCATCTCCTGTATCAGACGCATTCGCGTCTTCTTCCCCTTCTTCTCCAAATCCCTCTTTCGCTTCTGACAAATCATACTTTTCTTCAATGTCTGCAAAGTTTTTGCCTAATAACCCTTTGGAACCATATTGCATAGGGCCCACTCCTTCTGTTCTTGAAATAATAGGATAACTTAATGTTAAATCCGCATCCGCATTTTTAATCACCTGTATTAGCTCAATTAAAAAAGTCCATGATTTATTGAAATCATATAAATAAATAAAGTGCTGATTGGTGTCAATGATTTCTGTTCCAATGGCGGTCTCAGTCATTAATAATGGAGCTGCGACATATTCCTTTTCATAAACTTCCTTACTAATTTCTCTACCTCTTTTCCAAATATCATTACTTCTAAAAAAAGTAGCATTGTGTATTTGATCAAATTCAAAGGCCTTTAAAATAATTTCATGTAGTGCTGAAAAACTTTGCGTATGCTTTACTAAAACGTCTCTGTAAATTGCATCATCCTCCTCCCAATATACCCTAAACTTTAAAATGGCCATACTTTAAATTTGAAACGCTAAATTACTATTTTATTACAGGAAATAAGCCTAGTTGGGCTGCTTCTTTCAACATAAAATCATAAGCGGCATCCTGGTCATTGGGAATAACCCCATCCAATATGGCTTCTCTTATGGCATCCTTAATCATTCCCACTTGTTTGGAGGGGGTAATATTAAAAATTTGCATAATCATTTCTCCCGTAATGGGTGGTTGCCAATTACGAATGCTATCTTTTTCCTCTACTTCTTGCAAGCGCACTTTTACAAATTCAAAACCTTGCAAATATCTTTTTACTTTAGTTTGATTTTTACTGGTAATATCTGCAGCACACAATAACATCAATGATTCTATATCATCTCCCGCATCAAATAATAATCTTCTAATGGCACTATCTGTTACCGTTTCTTTGGTTAAAGATATAGGACGCAAATGCAAAGCCACTAATTTTTGGACCATCTTCATTTTTTCATTCAATGGTAATTTTAATTGCGTAAATATTTTAGGAACCATTCTTGCACCAACTACTTCATGCCCATGAAAGGTCCAACCAAATCCAGGTTCAAATCTTTTTGTTTTAGGCTTTGCAATATCATGTAATAAGGCAGCCCATCTTAACCAAATATCATTGGAGGTACTCGCTACATTATCTAACACCTGAAGCGTGTGAGAAAAGTTATCCTTATGCCCAATGCCATCTAATGTTTCAGCACCTTCTAGTTGTAATAACAATGGGAATATATGTTGCAATAATCCTGCTTCTTTTAATAGATACCAACCTTTCGATGGGGTCTTGGTCATCATTATTTTTTGCAATTCATCTGTAATACGTTCTTGAGAAACAATACTTATGCGATCTGCAATTTGTTGAATGCCTTTAAAAGTTTCATCCGTAATAGTAAAATCTAACTGCGTTGCAAAACGAATAGCGCGCATCATACGCAATGGATCATCGTCAAATGTTTGCGCAGGTGCTAAAGGCGTTCTCAAAATTTTATTTTGCAAATCTTCTAGTCCTCCAAAAGGATCAATGATATGTCCAAAATGCGCTACATTTAACTCAATAGCTAAAGCATTTACGGTAAAGTCTCTCCTATTTTGATCATCCTCAATGGTTCCCGGACTCACTTCGGGTTTGCGACTATGACGTGCGTAGCTTTCTTTTCTTGCCCCAACAAATTCAATTTCAATATCATCAAATTTTACCTGCGCCGTACCAAAGGTTTTAAACAATGAAACGGGTGGATTTGGATGAAACAATTTGGAAAAAGCCTGAGCCAATGCCATACCATCTCCAATGCAAACCACATCAATATCCTTGGTAGGACGTTCTAATATTTTGTCCCGTACAAATCCTCCCACTGCAAAGGCAGGTACCCCTATTTTAGCAGCGGCTTCCGCTACTGCTTTTAATAGTGCTGTTTCCCTAGAATTGAGTTGGAGTTGCATGGCGCAAATGTACTAATGTTGCGTCATTTGTAACAATGGAGCATATAATTGTTCCATTTGAATACACATAGCGCAATTAAAATGTGCCAAAGGGCAGGCTTTTTTACCATGAATGCCACATGGTTTACAGGATAATTCCTTTTCTGTTTGCACAATAAAGGACTGCTCCGACAAAGGTCCATATCCAAAATCCGGAATGGTAGAACAATAGATAGCCACCACAGGCGCATTCACTGCCGAAGCAAAATGCATAGGAGCAGAATCATTTACATAATTCAAGACCGCACCTTTTTGCATTGCAGCAGAACTTAAAAAATTAAATTGCCCAGCCACATTCACCACTCTGTTTTTGATCCTTGCATTTGCGGCAATCGCATTTACAATTTGATCCCCTATTTTACGATCCCCTGGCCCACCAATAATATATACATTACCGTTATAATCTAATGTATTTAAAAACTGAACCCATTGATCAATGGGAAATTGTTTCGTATACCAAACGGAGGCAGGGGCAATACATATATACGGTTGTGATTGGAAAGATTTTACTTTTTCAAAATCGGAAGCGGATGGATATAATTTTGGGTTACACAAAGGAATGTCCTCCTCTAATAATTGAATTAATGCATGATTCTTTTGTATTTCATGCAAGCCCGTTTGCATCGCTTCGTGTTTTATTTTATGAGTAAACAAAAATGAAAATGGATTTTTATCAAATCCAATGGTAACCATCGCCTTAGCAAAAGCTGTCCATAAACCAGTGGCGGCATACCTTTGCACATTTATTAAAACATCATATTGTTGTGCACGTAGTTGTTTTAATACCTTTATCCAATTGGCATATTTAGCTTGCTGCTTGTCCCAAATAATTACATTATTAATGAAAGGATGTTGCGCAAATAAGGCTTCATTGCCTTTTCTTACCACAATATCAATTGTTGCAGTTGGATACTTTTCATGCAGGGACTCTAAAAGTGCCGTACTTAATACCACATCCCCAATAAAAGCAGTTTGTATAATCCCAATTTTTTGCATGCAATGAATTTTCTTTTATTTAGTGGGTCCATTATTATGGTCTGATAATAATTAATTGCCCAGTTTCATCCCATTTAATGATAGAGGACGGTTGTTGTAATTCGTTCTCTTCCCTACGATGCTTTACAACATAATCTACTCCTTCCACAATTTCCATTGAAATATCATTGAAACAAAGTGCTGTAGGATAAGAAGAAACATTTGCAGAAGTACTCACAATAGGTTTACCATATTGATGAATTAATTCCTTACAAAACTGATCATTACAAACACGAATAGCAACCGAACCATCATCTGACATTAAATTGTTTGCTAAATTTTTTGCATTTTGATAAATGACCGTGGTAGGTTTATGAATGCCTTTTATATAATCAAACACTTGCAGTTCATTTATCTCTACATAATTTAATATCGATTGCTCATCATGCACTAATATGATCATCGCTTTTGAATCCGCTCTCTTTTTGAGTTCAAAAATTCGCTTCACTGCAGCTTCATTGGTCGCATCACAGCCAATGCCCCAAACGGTATCGGTGGGGTACAATATGATTCCTCCTTTTTGAAGTACTTCAAGGCAGGCTTGTATATCATCATGATTCGCAAACATGCTGCAAATTAAACAATACCTGTTATAAAATAGGTGCTTTATTGTGCAAAAGAATTGGTTTAAAATAAATTTTGAGCATGTATTTTTGTCAAAATTGACAATAATGGACTTACGAACTAAAATTGAAGCAGCATGGAATGACCGTGCATTATTAAAGGACGAAACTTATAGCAATGCCATTCGGGAAGTGATTGAAGAAGTAGACAAAGGAAGATTAAGAGTAGCGGAACCCAGAGAAAATAATTGGGTAGTAAACGAATGGGTAAAGCAAGCCATCCTAATGTATTTTGGTATTCAACAAATGCAAACCTGGGAATTAGCCCCCTTTGAATTTCATGATAAAATGTTATTAAAATCGGGTTATGCAGCATTAGGCGTTAGAGCAGTTCCGCATGCCATTGCAAGATATGGTGCTTATTTAGCAAAAAATGTTGTGCTAATGCCAAGCTATGTAAATATTGGTGCTTTTGTAGACGAAGGAACTATGGTAGATACCTGGGCCACAGTAGGTAGCTGTGCGCAAATTGGCAAGAATGTGCACCTAAGTGGTGGTGTAGGCATTGGTGGTGTTTTAGAGCCATTGCAAGCAAGCCCTGTGATTGTGGAAGATGGGTGTTTTATTGGTAGCAGATGTATTGTGGTAGAAGGGGTACACTTAGAAAAAGAAGTGGTATTGGGCGCCAATGTAGTGTTAACCAAGAGTACTAAGATTATTGATGTAAGCGGAGATACCCCTATTGAATATAAAGGACGCGTACCCGCTAGAAGCGTGGTGATCCCGGGCGCTTATTCAAAAACTTTCCCAGCTGGTGATTACCATGTGAATTGTGCTTTAATCATAGGTCAACGTAAACCAAGTACCGATTTAAAGACAAGCTTAAATGATGCCTTAAGAGATTTTAATGTTACGGTATAAGAAAGAGGTGGTTTCAAAAAAGTTGGGGTGACAGAGACGAATCCCCACCACCCCGATTATCCTTCCCCCAAAGGATAATATTTTTTATACATTTAATATTTCTTTAATTTGATATATTGTAGTTTTTACTATAACGCAAATTTGCTATAAAGTATTCGTCTAAAATCTATTTTACATAATATTAGGTGTGAAAAATAATATTTATTAATAAAATAATAATAATCAATTATTTAAATATTAATAATATACATTCTTTGTTAAAAAACAAATAAGTAAATTTCTTATTGTATTTTTTATTTAAATTTGTATAATATTCTAATAGATGAGACAAGCTTTACTTTTAGTATTACTAGCTAACTTTTTTACACCTTGCTTAGCACAACAGGAAAGTAACCCATTAAAAAAGCATGAGGTTCAGTTACTATCCTTATTATTAGATGATTCGATAAACAATACCAATTTTACAGTCAACAACTCCTTTAATTTTGGATTAGGGAATGACTTGTTTACTAATAGCAATATTATCAAAAAGGGGAAGGATCTTTATATACAGCCACTAGGGACAGGCAGATTATATAAAGCCATTAAAGAAAATGGAGTAGTGAAATTAGACAGGATGGACTTGACAAAGCATTCTGGTTCCAATTTCTATGCACAAAACTTCTTTATTAATGATACTTTATATCAAATGGGAGGGGTAGGTTTTTGGCATATTAGAGGGATACTTACCTATTATAGTAATCAAACTAGACAATGGGAAATAATTCAAGCCAATAAGAATGTCCAAACCTACCTTGATGGTACAACAAATGCAGTGATGCATTATGATGAAAAAAGAAAGGACCCTAAGCTATATGTAAGTAATTCGTATTATTATCCAAATTATCCCAGCTCTTTTGAAACTGCTTCCACCGATAGTTGTTACGTTTATGATTTTAATACAAGGGGATGGAATACACTTGGGAAACTAAACCCTGAATTTATCAAGGCCATTGGCAACAATCAATCGCATGAAATGGAATTACATATAAACAATTTATATATATTCCAAACTCAATTAAATTTTTATTGGTTAGATTTTGAAAAAAATAAACTTGGCGAATTTAATAACGCAGAAAATGACCGATTAAGGGATTTTTGGTTAAGTAGCTACAATAATAATAAAAGTGGTTTTTCTGTTGGGTTCCAGTTTAATCTTGGAGATGAATTGTATTTTCTAAAATTGGACAATAACGATTCTTTGATATGGGAAAAAACCACCTTTAACTTAAAAAGCCTTGATCTCAATAAAACAATACCTATCTATACCAATAATAAATCCTTCCTTGAGACTATCACTTTTTTTTATAGTCAATACAAAACGGAGGTTTATTTAGGGCTTTCCCTTTTACTCATCGCCATTGCATTAAGAGCTAATTTTTTTAGAAAGAGAAGAATGCCTAAAGAAGTAGTGGTAATTCTTTATCAGAATTTTTATAACGCTATTACTGTTGTAGAGAAAGAGCTATTAGAGGTTTTATACAATAGTAGTTTAACAGGAGACGAAGTGTCTACCAAAACAATTAATAAAATTATTGGCGTTCAGCAAAAAGACACACTCACACAAAATAAAAGCAGAAGTGACCACTTTATAAAAATTAACCAGAAATTTAAAATGGCTACGCAAAATGCCGAAGCCTTGGTAGTGAAAAATAGAGATAAAGCCGATAAAAGACAATACAATTATGGCTTGAATAAAATGTTTATGATAGAGATTGAAAAACTACTAAAAGATTAGTTCGCTTTGTTGAAAGACGTTGCTTATATAACCAACAAGCTACAACCTCTTCTGTCGCTATGGTCTACCCTTCCTAATATTTGAAAACTTCCGTCTTCGTAAACTTCACCCATATCCTGGCTAGCAATAAACGCACAACTATATATGTTGGCCAAATCAATAATATGTAAAACGCCTCTTCCTTTGGATTTAAGGGCCGTTGGATCCTGCTCCTCCCCCACCAATACTTTCATCCAAGGCGGGCATTTGAATATACCATTGCCTAAGGAATAAGCCTGACTCAATAATTCGGTCATTCCATATTCGGAATGTATTGTGTTCACCCCTAAATTGTTTTTTAAAAGGGCATGCAAAGCCTCTTTGGTTAATTCTTCCTTACGGCCTTTCATACCGCCCGTTTCAATCACTGTAGCATATTTTAATTGTTGAGGAAAGGCCGTAGAAAAATCAATTAATCCAAAGCTTACCCCCATAAACCAAGTGTTTACTTTATTCGCTTCTAATTGTTTTAATACTTCATTTAATTTTTCAAACTCATTTAAATAAAACCCACTTTGTGGATGTCCTGATGCTTGAATTAATTTATCCACCATATATACCAAAGAGGAATGTTGTCTTTCCAAATAGGAAGGCAATAATCCTATGATGCAATATTTGGAAGGTTTTCCATAAAAATGCTCAAAACAATTAAAAAAACTAGCCTCATATATTTTAGTGTCCACCACCCAATGTTTGCTTACTACATCCTGTGAAGTACCACTACTCTCAAATAATGTATTTGGCTTTTCGCCAATAAATACATCTTGATTTTTAAAAAAAGATATGGGTAAAAAGGGAATCGCATCCGGCGTTTCAAGTTCACTAATAGATTGATTAGAAAGCTTAATCCATTGCTTGTAAACAGGGTTATTGCTTGCCTGAAAAACACATAGCTGCTTTGCCAAATCCATAAATTCATTGGTAGGCAAATTCCATAATTGCTGTATATCAAACGGGGTGTTCATCTAAAGGCGAATTGTTAGCGCAAAAGTATCAATATTATTAAGAAATCGGCCCAAAATTTAAATGCAATATGTAGTATCTTGCACTCGGTACATTTAAACCTATATTTTATGGCAAAAGCAAATGGCAAAATAGTTAAGTCAAGTAATAAGACTATCAAAACAAATAGTAAAAAAGATATAATAAATGCAACTGCATACTCTTTTTTAAAAGAATATATAAATAACCCTTCTCCAGTTGGATTTGAATCCAGCGGACAAAAACTTTGGTTAAACTATATTACAAAATATGTGGACACTACTTTTACCGATCCTTATGGAACTGCGGTAGGTGTCATTAATCCAGATGCTCCTTTTAAAGTGGTTATTGAAGCACATGCCGATGAAATTAGTTGGTTTGTAAATTATATAAATGATCAAGGTTTAATTCATTTAAAAAGAAACGGAGGCGTTGACCATCAAATTGCGCCCAGCATGCGCGTTTGGATTCATGGAAAAAAAGGACCCGTTAAGGCGGTGTTTGGATGGCCTGCCATTCATACGCGTTTGAGCAACCCAGAACACAAAGAGCCACAGCCCAAAGTAGAGAATCTTACATTAGACTGTGGAGCAAGATCCAAAAAAGAAGTAGAAGCTTTAGGAATACATATTGGTGCTGTTGTGACATATGAAGAAGGATTTGATGAACTAGCACATGATTTTATAATTGGTCGTGCTTTTGATAATAGAGTAGGTGGATTTATGATTGCCGAAGTAGCCCGATTATTAAAAGAAAACAAAAAGAAATTGCCATTTGGTTTGTACGTAGTGAATGCAGTTCAAGAGGAAATTGGATTAAGAGGTGCCGAGATGATTGCGCGTCGTATTAAACCTAATATTGCCATTATAACAGATGTTACGCATGATACCCATACGCCTATGATTAATAAAGCCATTGAAGGTGATATTCAATGTGGAAAAGGACCATCGCTAGCCTACGCACCTGCAATACATAATAAATTATTGGCCATTGTAGAAGAAACTGCAAAAGCTAAAAAAATTCCTGTCCAATTTAGAACCTTAAGTAGAAGTACAGGAACAGATACAGACAGTTTTGCATATGCGAATGATGGTTGTCCTTCGGTATTAATTTCAATACCATTAAGATACATGCATACCACGGTGGAAATGATTCATAAAAAAGACATCGTTGATACCATTCAATTGATGTATGAAACATTGCTACAATTAAGCCCTAAAACAAACTTAAGCTACTTATAATGGGATCCGCTCCCATCAAAATTGCCGTGCTTGATATGTATGACGGTGCCCCAAATATGGGTATGCGCTGTATACGTAATATCATAAATGAATGGAGCAATCTGAGGGGTCATAAAATTGAATTAAATATTTATGATACAAGAGGGAATTGTAAAATTCCAGATAATAGCTATGATATTTATTTGTCTACTGGAGGGCCTGGCTCCCCTTTAGATAGTGCGACAGAACAATGGGATGTACAATACACAAAATGGTTGGAGCATATGTTAGCTATACATAAGCCCGTTTTTTTAATTTGCCATAGTTTTCAAATTGCATGCAGACATTTTGATTTAGGTAAAGTGTGTTTAAGAAAGTCTAGACAAATTGGGGTGCTTCCTGTGCATTCTTTAATTGAAGACGAACTATTTAACGGATTAGAAGAAACCTTTTATGCCATGGAGAGCAGGTCCTACCAAATTATTGCACCCAATGACGAAAAAATTAGCTGGATGAATGCTGAAATTATGGCATTGGAAAAAATGAGACCCTCCGTACCTTTGGAAAGAGCCATTATGGCCATAAAATTTTCAGAAAAAATATACGGTGTTCAATTTCATCCCGAAGCGGAATTAAAAGAACTAGTCCTGTATTTTAATGAAGCCTCGAATAAACAAAATATTATTAAAGAATTTGGAATAGAAAAATGGGAGCGCATCATCAACCATTTAGACGAGACCTCCCCCATTCAGTTTACCTATACACATTTGATACCTAATTTTTTGGATAAAGCCATCTTATCATGATTGCTGCATTAAGAGATAAATATAACGCATCATTTAAAGAAACAAAGTATCAACAAATGAAGGCGGATCTTGAAAAGGATTTTCCCAATGCCATTGAATTTAGATTAGCCGAAACCCCTATTTTTATTGATGCAGCAACTAAACAAAAGCTATTAAAAGCAGGGGATGAAATTTGCAGCTTTATAACCAGCGCCGATTTTGCTGCTCAAACGGAACAGTCCTTTCAACATGTTTTAACGCCTCCCAATGAGGCCGCCTTGCCGGAATGTATTGTAATGGATTTTGCTATTTGTAACGACGAAACAAATACAATTGTTCCCAAACTCATTGAGCTACAAGGTTTCCCTTCCCTTTTTGGTTTTGAATACCTACATGACAAAGCCTTTAGGCAAAATTTTGAAATACCACTTGGTTATAGCCCTTATTTAAACGGCTATAACGAAAAATTGTATTTATCCCATTTACGCAACATTATTAAAGGTGATCAAAACAAGCATACCGTACTATTGGAGTTATACCCCCATGAACAAAAGACAAAAATTGATTTTTATATTACACAACAACTTTTGGATATCCCTATTGTTTGTTTGAGTGAAATTTTTGTAGTAGCTAGTGAACTGTTTTACAAAAGAGAGGGTATTGATTACAAAATAGAAAGAATTTATAACCGGATTATCTGGGATGAACTTATTAAACAATCGGAGGCCTTGCAAGCAAAGGGCAAACTATTGTTAGAAAAACTGAATGTGGAATGGGTAACGCATCCTAATCATTTTTACAGGATAAGTAAATTCACTATTCCCTATTTTACAAGTAATGCGGTGCCGCACACTCAATTCTTGTCTGATATAAAAGTAATGCCTGATGATTTAGAAAATTATGTACTTAAGCCATTGTTTTCATTTGCAGGACAAGGAGTAATCATAGATATTACGCCTGCAGATATAGCTGCCATAAAAAATCTTGAACATTGGATTTTACAAGAAAAAGTGCAGTACGCTCCCATTATTGTCACACCCACTGGTCCCGCTAAAACAGAAATTAGGATTTTTTATTTTTGGGATGCGACCCACCAAAAATACATTGCCACTTTGAACCTAGTAAGATTAAGCAAGGGCAAAATGATTGGTGTTAGCTATAATGCAAATGCCACCTGGGTAGGTGGCAGTCTTGCTTATTTTGAAGTAGCTTCTTAAAATATGTATTCATTACTCTTCGAAACTATTTTTTAATGACTTAAGGATTACTTCTTTTTCTTTCGGTCGTATTGGCAACACTCCTCTAGTTTTTTATACGCTTCCTCGGTTGCTACTTTATTTTCAGTATCATACCCAGCGCCTGCAATAGCTGTCTCAATCTTATCTGTACTTGTCTTTCCAGCATCAAAAGTTAGGGCAAGTAATTTTTTTGTCTTGTCCCAATTTGCAGTGGTAGCGCCTGCGTCCATCGCTGCTTTTTCAATATTTTTTTTACAAGACCCGCAATTGCCAGACACTTTAATAGAAGTAGGTGTTTGTGCAAATGCAAAATTGCAAGTCAATAAAAGCAAAGAAAGCATCATTAAATTCTTTTTCATAGTTGTATGTTTATTTTTTAAAAATTATTATTCTTTCCATGTAAAGGTAAGATTTTATTAGAGAATGTAAGGGGAATTTCAATAAGGAATTGAGCCTTAACTAGTTAATGAAATTCCACCAAATCCCTACCCTAAACCACATCCCTGTTGAGGGGTAGTTTTGAGTGTTGAAATTCAAGGATTTGCCAAATGTCTTGTTGGTAGGCAATAAGGTATTTAAGTTTTCTAAGCGGATATACCCTTTAAAACGCTTAATCATGAAATGTAAAAAAGCATTGGCGGTAGGTCTATTTTGAGTGGTATAACTATTCTGATAATAAAATTGACTCGTAAATGGCATATAGCCATCTACCTTATAATTGGTATGATAAATTAATTCTAAGCCTGTTGAGAGGTCTAGGTTTTTAAAAAAATTGCCCTCAAAGGCAACGCGTTCTCTAATTAATAATAATGGCACATGAACCGGTGCATTTGGATCCAATAATTGCAAGGTAACCTGGTCATACCAGTTCCAATGTTTACTAATTTTTATTTTGTGTTCAACCTGCCCTCTTAAATAACTCATTAAATTCCCATTGACAACAGGTTGAAATCCGGTCGTATAATAGTTATAGTTTTGAATCATCTGATAACTTACCGCGGCTTCCCAGCCTAACTTTTTATTGGCCAGTACCCCGTTTAAGATCGTCGCATTTTCTTTATTGATGGAACTAAACCCTTTAATAGGGAATTGGGTATATCCTAATGTATTTAAAGAAGGAGTTCTATTCACATTTTGAAAAGAAAGCTTTAGATACGTCCCTTTTGAAGTTAAAGTTCTTGACAAAGCTGCCTGCACATCATAGTCCCCAGCATGAAATCCATTTAAATATAATTTACCAGACGCCAACAAATCCCATAATTGATTCTTTGTTTTATTTTTATATACAGCAAATCCGTACAAATCATAATTACTCCAACCTGGCAGACTGGAATAGCTAGCTGTCATTTGTGTATAGCCCGAACCCAATTGCAAAAATTGATTACTATTCATTTTATCGGGATAGCTAATGACACTAAACTCATTAGTGAGTACTTTCCAAGTATCACTATATTTGACCGTGTCATTATTGGCTATTACAGCTCCAAAATATTGTAAATAATTTTCGGGGGATGGATTGATATCTCCAAAAGCATACTCATTGGTTAATAGCTTTATCTCGTTTTGTAAACGTATTCTAGGATAAAAAAAATGTGTGACTATTGTGTCTTTTACAATGGAATCTTTTTGACCAAAGTCATATGAATTTTTCCAAACGACTGTGTTTTGCTTGTAACTTGTTCCTGTTGAAATTTTAGTATTAAATGGGTTTCTAAAAGAGGCACCACTTATACCAAGTCTGGTATCCAATTCATATGGATCATTCAACGCTAAACTATCTAATAAATTAATATTCACCAGCCCCCCATTTTCAGAGGAAGCTGTTTTATTAAACAACATCACCAAATAGGATTCATACCTTTTCCTTTTTGATTGATAATGTGCTGTAATACGCATGTTATTGACATTCGCATTTTGATTTTTTACATTGCCCGGCGCATTATTAAATCGATATTCAAAGGAGTAATTAAGCTGCTGTTGTTTGTTTTGCGTATGTTTTATTTCAACCAACTGCTCCCCCTTTCCACCCAACAAATAAGCAAACTCGGTAAAGGGCCTTGTGGTTTGATAAAAGGGAGTTTCCTCTAAAGTATATAAATACGGATCGAAAGAGTGAAACCCTGCATCGTATCCTGCAATTTTATTGGCATTAAACAAATAGGACTTTGTTGCGGTACCTAAATTGCCTAAATTAAAAGAAGTATAGGGGACAGGATAATGAACAAAAAAATCATTGATGCTCGTGTCCAACTTTAGAATCTGATTATTATTATAGTATTTAAAATAAATGGTAATGGAGTCTTCATTCTTGTCTCTTCTCTTTAAAGAGTCGGGGGTTTGATTGTTAGAAATCCTCTGACCACCATTCATACTAGGGCCAAATCCCTGCGCATGCATTTTTCCTTGAAAAAGCATTAACAATATCACCGCAAATAAAAACGACCTATATCGAAACATGCATTCAATAATTATGCGATTTCTTTTAATAACTCACTAAAAATTAAAGTGAGCTTAGGTTCTGCAGCATTCGCTGCTTCTAAAACTTCTTGATGTGTGATTACATTGTTATCCTCGCGAATACCTAAATCGGTTACTACACTTATGGCAAACACTTT
>Ga0209355_1001352_pt1 | contig 13896 bp, 10 predicted proteins | sample LauGreSBDMM110SN_3_FD_187563 | JGI IMG/M metagenome (GOLD analysis project Ga0209355, IMG submission 187563) | Freshwater lake microbial communities from Lake Michigan, USA - Sp13.BD.MM110.SN (SPAdes) (version 2) | ecosystem: Environmental > Aquatic > Freshwater > Lake | place: Lake Michigan...
GTAGCGCAAGCCTTGTGGGTTCACAATCAACCCGCAATCGTGGGCCACTGTGAATTTGCGGCCCCAAATTCGACCTGTCTTGCGGTCCACTTCAATCTCGGCAACAACCGCCACGATGGTGCCTGCGCGTTGAGCGTAGGCAATGCCACGGCCACTCAAAATAGGGCCGCGTCGATCGCGCTTGGCATTACTCCTGGGCTCCCAACCTGATTTTTCGGCAGCCGCTTTGAGCACCGCAATGTCTCGGGGTGCCTTGGCATATTTCACACGAAATGCAACAGGGTCCTCGCCAGTGGCGTAGGCCAATTCATCTATGAACTGCTCGCTGGCAAATTGAATTTGCAAACCCACTGGATCGCGCACGTGTGAGGTTCGCATAGGGGAAGCGCTGGCAATCAAATCGGGAATCACTTCCCATGCCAACATTTTGTTGTCAAAGGCATAGCTTTCCTCAGGCGTGCCAAAAGTGATGCCGCCCTTGGGTGGCAAACCCAACTCCATGCCGACCAAACTGTCTCTTGGATCTGACTCGTTGCTGGCAATGGTGGCGCGCGAGAAAGCGCGGGTTGTGAAATCGTAGGCCACCACTTTGCCCGAGGCATCAATAGCAGCACGTGCGCGATGCACCGATGCGGGTGCTTTTGGATCCCATGCCGTGCCATCGTGTCGCATGCCTTGCACGCGTACAGGCTGCCCCACCATTTTTGAAATCATGGCAGCGTCCAATATCGCATCACCTGCATCGTTGCGACCGTAGGAGCCCGGACCTTGGACCCAGAAGGCCTCAACAGTTTCTACGGGCACTTTTAGCAGCGCCGCCACGCCATCGCGTGCGTAATGGGGTTTTTGCGAGCCTGTCCAAATGGTGATTTTGTCTGCTTTCACATCGGCCACAGCGCTGGCCGGACCCATGCTGGCGTGCGATTGGAAAGGCCATAAATACTCAGCCTCCACCACTTTCACTGCTGACTTCAAGGCCGCAGCCACATCACCGTTTTTGATGTCTTCAGAACGCTTGCGTGTAGGCGCTTGGCGAATGTGCTCATGCAGTTTTTCAAACTCAGGAAATGGTTTGCTATTGGCCACCCAAGTGACCTTCAAATCCTTGGCCGCCTTCACGGCGTCCCACTCACGCTCGGCCACCACAGCCAAGAAATTCTTTTCTCGCACCACGCGCGCACCCTTGATGTGCTTGATCGAAGACTCGTCCACCTTCTCTGCCAAGCCCCCTGCAACGGGTGTGCGAATCACCCGCGCGTGCAACATGCCCGGCACTCTCACATCTGCAATATTGCCCTCCGTACCAAAGACTTTCCACGCCACATCGTTGCGCGGCAAAGACAATCCAACCACCTTGTACTCAGAAGGCAACTTGGGTTTGGCAGCGCCCTTGACATCCATTTGATTGCCAACTCGCTTGTTCCACTCCACTTTGGAATTGAAATACTTGCCGCCGATCAGTTCGGCATAGGAGACTTTTTGTGCATCGTTGCCTTTGACAGAAATGACACCATCAAAAATACTCAAATTGGCGGCAGGCACATTCAGTTTTTCAGATGCCAGGTTGAGCAAAATGCGACGTGCTTCTGCCGAGGCATTGCGAAGCGGTCTTGCACCTGCCTGAATGCCCAAAGCGCTGGAGGCACCGCCCTGGTTCAAAGAAGTGGCTGAGTTGCCCATCACAATTTTGACTTTGCGATAAGAAACGTCTAGCTCCTCTGCCACGATTTGGCCAATGGCTACGTCTAGGCCTTGGCCCAAATCTACTTTGCCGTAATAAGCCACCACACTGCCATCGGGTTGGATCGCGACCCAAGAATCTAGCTCTTCTGCTTTTAGAGCAGGCTTGATGGCGCTGATGGTCGCCAACGTAGTGCCTACAGCGCCACCTGCGGAGGCAGTTGCATTGCCTGCCGCTTGCGCAAAGGCTTCAGTTGGCAGACTGCCACTTGCCACAGAGACGACCAATGCGCCAGCTGCACTTAAAAAATCACGCCTTGAAGTACCACTGACAAATTCTGATCTGTCTTGTTCCATGTCAATGGGATGGGCGTTGTCTTGATTGAGCTTGTGTGTCATGTGATCTCCTTAAGCCATCAAGGTTTGAGCGCGCTTGATGGCGCGCAAGATGGAGACATGCGTGCCGCAGCGGCACTTCAAACCATCGAGTGCTGTTTTGATTTCAGCATCGGTGGCTTTGGGATTTTTCTTCAAAAATGCGGCAGAGGTCATGACCCAGCCATTGATGCAATGGCCGCATTGCGGCACTTGCTCTTCTAAAAATGCGACTTGAATGGGGTGTGGTTTTTCGGGGGTGCCGAGGCCTGCCAGGGTGGTCACTTTTTTGCCCTTCACCGCAGAGACAGGCATGACACACGAACGCACTGGCTGACCGTTAATGTGCACCGTGCAGGCGCCACATTGGGCCAAGCCGCAACCAAATTTGGGATTGTTCATTTTCAGATCATCTCGCAATGCATAAAGCAATGGCATTTGCGGATCGCTGTCGATTTGGACGGGTTTGCCGTCTACTTGAAAGGGTGTTAAAGCCATGTTGTCTCCTGTTTAAATTGATCAGTCTTCTGAAAGCATTTCATCCAAAGCGGCCACCAGCGCACGCTGTAATTCTGGGTCTTGGCTGGAGTGCCCTGCTGTGTGCACCACTCGCAACTTGCCAAGTGGCCAAACTTGCTTGAGTTGCCAAGCCGTTTCGGCAGGCGTCACCATGTCGAACTGGCCTTGCACAATGATGCCAGGTATGTCTTTGAGAAAGTCATTGGCCGTGTTGGGCAGAACGTGTCCGCGACTTCCCAAATCAGGGTCGTGTGCAAACATGTGCGCCGATATTTTGGCCATGGCCAAGCAATGCAGCTCATCTTCTGGCGAGACATAGCCATTCAACAAAGGCTCACTAGGGTGCACGCTGCTAAGGGCATCTTCCCAGGCACACCAAGCTTTGGCCATGTCCAGCACTTGGTCTTTATGGGTACTTTGCAGTACCTCATCGTAAGCGAGCAGCACCTCACACGATTGGCCTTGGGAGCGCTGTTCTCTCAAAGGTGTGAGTGCTGAAATGGCTTCCACATAAGTTTGCCATTCCGCTCTAAAAATGCGCGACGCGCCACCTTCTTTGTACAGCCAATCAAGCTCTTGGTCTTGTGCCGCAAAGACACCACGCAAGACCATGCCCGATACACGGCCTGTGAATTTTTTGGCATAGGCCAGCGCCAAGGTGCAGCCCCATGAACCACCGCACAGCAGCCACTTTTCGACGCCCCGTGCAATGCGAAGTTGCTCAAGATCTGCCACCAGGTTCGCTAAAAAGTTGTGCGCGGTTTCAGCGTGGGGCGTCGATCTGCCGCAGCCCCGTTGGTCCATCAGAATAATTCGGTACCGATGCGGATCGAACAAACGTCTGGCGGTGGGTGTACAGCCACCGCCAGGGCCGCCATGCAAATACATCACTGGGCGACCTTTGGGGTTGCCGCACTCTTCCCAATAAACCTGGTGGCCATGCCCTACATCGATGTGGCCCACAAGGTAAGGGGTGATGGCTGGGTAGAGGGGGCTCATGCTTGTAATGCCGTTCGGCCAAGTTCGGAAGAGCCAGGAAAAACCAAACTCTTGATGACCACAGGCACTGCGCCAGAGGTTTCAAGCATGGCGCCAATGTCAATGAAATCTAACTCTTTCAGGGTAATGCCATCGATTGACAACACTGGGCTGCTGATGTGCAACTCCTCATGGCAATGAATGCCAATGAGGCCACCGCAATCGGCTTCACCCACCAACAAAAGGGGATGACCTTTCTGGAGAATGGCCTGCATGCCATCCACCACAGCACGGCAAAAAGTATCAAGGCGTTGAAAGGTGGCCGAGCCTTGCCAGCGATAGCACACCACAACAGCCTGATCGCCATCGTGCAAATCTAGACGACGGAGTGCGCGTTGAATGCTCGCTGAAATTTCTGGGCCATTCAATGTGTCAGCGGACAAATCCAATTGCGGCGCAATGACCGGCACATTGCGCAGCGGCAATATAGCAGCGGGCTCCACATAAATGGTGCTACCGCTCACTTGAACGGTGTACTGAGATGCGCCAATGACCGTAGCGCGTATGCCTTGATCTGGCACCTCGAGCCTAGGCCCCCATGTCTCTGCTTTGGCCCGCACGGCTTTGGCCAACATGGGGCCTAAGTCGCCATAGGCTTGGGTTTCTCTGCCGTAAACGTATTCTGAAACGCCACCCGAGAAGGTGAGCACATCTGGCATTTTTAAAGCCAAAAGTGGCTCAAGCCTGAGCAAAGATTGGCTGATAGCGTCTGGTATCGAGGTGCCAGCCACTTCAAAAATTCTGTCGGCCATTCGGTTCACCATGCGCTCTAAATCGGCGGGCGCCACCGCTTGACCCAATTGCAAATGGAGGCCTACTTCTTTTGCAAATCTTAGGCCAGCCTCTTCCAAGCGCACCACGCACCCGTTGGCGTCTAAGGCCACGATGCGCGCGCCAATATCGACTGCTGTCAAATCAACCAATTCACCGTTTTCGCACACGGCAATTTTGGTGGTGCCACCGCCAATGTCAATGTTCATGACGCGTGCAGTTTCACGCACGGAGCGTGCGGCCGCGCCAGAACCAAAGGCTGCGAGGGTGGTTTCTAGTGCATCGCCTGCACTGACCGAAACAAACTTACCTGCTTGCGCTGCAAACAAATCTGCAATGGCGCGCGAATTACTTCTGCGCACAGCCACACCCGTGAGAATCAAAGCACCCGTGTCAATTTTGTCGGGCTCAATGCCAGCTTGTTCATATTGCGCATGAATGAATTCGCCCAAGGCCTTCGCATCAATGCTTTGATCTGAGGCATAAGGGGTGAGCAACACATCAGACTCATGCAGCACAGTGCGCTCGCTCACAATGTAGCGATTGTCTAAGCGCTCTAGCACCAGTCTGGAAAAAACCAAGTGCGACGTCGACGAGCCAATGTCAACGCCCACGCTGACCAAAATAATTTCATCTTCGCCCTCCAAACTGCGGCGAACATTGCTGAAGAAAACGCGACCGCCAACAGGTGCTTCCTGCTGTTTAGATGCGATCACGTTGTCACTCATTATTTTTTCGGTCCAAACTTTTCCATAAACTCAGCGGGAATGTTGTACCAATCGGGGTCCATGCGATCGGGCACGCTGTTGCGCTTCAAGAGTTCTTGATACTCTTTGCGAATGTGCGGATCTTCCAGCCAATAGGGAATGGTGGTGCCGCCTTCGGTCACGTCTTGGGCGGTGTAGTCGGTGTGCTTCGAGCCTGGTGCGCCAGGATCGCGGCCAGGATTGTGCGGGCCAAACCAAGCCGTTAAGCGCAAGGCCTCTTCACCCGAGCTGAAGTGCTGGTGGTACCAACGCGCACCGCCTGGTGCTGCCGACACCAAACCAACTGGCTCGTAATCAATGCGGCGCACCAAATGTTCCTTGCCGTCTTTCCAAGGTGTTTCGCCTTCGTCTTCTGGCCAAGTGTAGGTATAGCCTTTGCCATTCAAACAAATGAGTACCGCTGCAGAAGTGTGCGCATGCGCCCTTGAGTAGCGGCCATTCTCGTGTTGACCAATCCAAAAGTAAAAACAGTTGTTGGTCATGAAGGGCTCAATGCGGCGATAGCCGGGTGAGCGGCGGTTGTCCAAAGGCAACTCACACTTCATCACATCGGGAATGAAGTTGGTTTTGCGCATGGCCAAGCCGCGCACGGGGTCGGCTTCCACTTCATCGCGCGCTTGGTAAAAATCGTCGGCACCATTAAAGCGATCACGGAACACGAAGGGGTTGTTGAACACCGCTTCAGTGCTTTGCAACATGTTCAGCACATTGGGTGCCGTGGTACCGGCCAACAACAAGGCACCACTGGAAGTGGCATTCACAATGCGGTGCCATGCATTGATGGGGATTGAGAACATGGAGCCGGCTTGCCATTCAAACACGTGCTTCTTGGTGTCGCCTTCTTGCCAAACTTCGGTGGTGCCACGTCCTTCCACCACCAAATAGATTTCTTCGTACATGTGCTTTTCGGGATGCAATGCACCGGCACCTGGCACCTCGACCACATAGCAACCCCACTTGGTTTCTGTGCCGTACAACTGAATGAAATGTCCCTTACCGCCCGTTCGCTTCCAAGGCACCAAGGGCAGGTTTTGAACCTTGTTAATGCCCACATCCCGAAACACCGGCAAGCCTTCGGCTTCCATGTAAGCGTCATAAGGCGTGGGTTGTTTTTTGAATACGCCATAGCCGGCTTTTTTGTGACCCGCTGGCTCGTGCCAATGGCTGGTGTCTTTGTCGTGAGGCATGTCTATAGTCCAAAAATGATGGGGTTTAAAAGGACGCCTTTCGTGCACGTCGAAAACCGTTCTTTTATACAGAACGGCGTTCTACTATGCTAAACCACCCCTCTTGCAGCGTCAACAGGGTTCGCCTTTGTATGGGCCTTGAATGCTGTGGCTTTTTCTCACAAGGCGCGACACTAAAAAGTGTTGTTATGGCGCAAATGAAAGTGGCGTCTAGGGTATTCACGAATGTGTGGAGTGCCTGATTTTTCGCTTAATAACACCACTGTCTTTCAAAAGAGAACAGTGTTCTTCATGCCGGAACAGGCGGCTGAACCCCCCAGATCCCCTGGGCTCAATGATTTCACTTATCTAACTCTCGGAGATACACATGACTTTCAAATATCGCTCACTCACTTTAGGTTGTTTAGCCGCCATGGGTATGGCCGGTGCCGCTCACGCAGTCGAGCTGGCCGGTGGCGCACTCGATGTCTACGGCAATCTTTATCCACAGTATCAAACAACTTCTGTCAGCGGAGGTACTACATCTATTTCTTCCACGGCAACTAGCTTGGGTAAGGTCACCTATGCAGCACAGCCAGACAAATCACAAATTACGCCAGTTGGCTCTTATGTTGGCTTCAAAGGCAGAAAAGCTTTTGGAGATACGCAAGTTGGTTTTGACGTTCAAGGCGTTGTCAATATTCAAAAGTCCGCTGGTGCGTTTCTCTCAGAACCCCGCGATGCTTATGTTTACATCTCCAATAAGACTCTTGGTAAATTTACAGCGGGTCAAATGGACACTGTGTACAAAAGCTACGGCGATCGCAACCGCATGCTAGGTGTTGCTTCCAGCAACTTCGTGTCAACCAGCGGCATTCTCTCTGACATCACGTGGAAAAAAGCTTCTGGCTCAGGCTCTTCGAGCTTCCATACTCGTACTGAGAATCAGGTGAGCTATGAAACACCTGTTTACAGCGGCGTTCAAGCAGCCATGTCTACAACCATTGACCAAGACGCTGACCAAGCTTCCTCCAAAACCATCGGTGCACGCGCCATTCGTTGGTCAAACAAAGAGTTTTACGCCAGCGTTCAGCAAGAAACTCATAACGACTTCCGTTTGTTGAGCACAGCTTTGACCAATTCCAAAGACACCGCCAACCGCGTTAGTTTCGGTTACAAAACAGGTCCTTGGAACTTGGCTGCTGACTTTTCAACACTTGAGTACACACAAGCAGGCTTAACAGGTTCTGCAGTCAACAGCTACAAAACAAATACGATGCAAGTCACTGCTGAATATGCGCTGAACAGCAACATTCGCTTGGCAGTTAACACAGTCCGTGGCGACGCAGGCACTTGCTCCAAAGTGGATGGCAGCGCTTGCTTGACAACTGGCTTGGGCGGCAGTGCTGTCAACTTCGGCGCAATGTACAGCTTTGACAAAAACATTTCTGTGTTTGCACTTGTGGGCAGTGCGTCCGCCAACGACAACGCATTCTTTGCAAGCAAAGCAATTGCATCGACCAACTTTGGTGGCACTGTTAAAAACATGGCAGTTGGCATTCAAGCCAAGTTCTAAGTTTTTAAACGATAGATGCTGAATAAGCAGATGCTCTTTGCGGAGCATCTGCTTTTTTTCTTTTTGGAGAATGACATGAAGCAAACCTTTGTCGCTTGGATGTTCATCGCTGCCTGCAGTGCAGCTTCAGCCGCAGACCCAGCAGCCATTAAGCGGGGTGAGACGCTTTACATGCAACACCAGTGTTACAGCTGCCATGGCACCCAGGGGCAAGGTGGCGAGCGCAATGCAGGCCCTAAAATTTTTCCCAACCCAACACCCTTTGTGGCATTTGAATTGCAAATGCGCACACCGCGCAACGTGATGCCGCGTTACTCAGTGCAAAACATCAATGCGCTGCAGTTGAAAGACTTGTATGCGTTTGTAGAGAACATGCGCACCAGCCCCCCAGTGGCACAAATTCCGTTGCTTCAAAACGCCATGCGCTAAATTGAGGGGCAGCTGAAGAGGTCTCCCCCAGCAGCCCTTCCTAGCCAGCGTTAGCGCGCTTGGCAGACCACATCCAACAAGGCAGGTCGGCCTTGCTTGACTTCAGCCAATGCGCGTTGCAATGCGCCTTTGAGCTGCGCTGGATCTTTGATAGGACCCTCGGCCCAGACGCCATGGCCCTGCGCAATTTTGGCGTAATCAATGTCAGGGTTGCGCAAACTGTTGCCAATCCAAGCCTGGTCGGTGCGGCGATTGTGCAAAGCCGCCATGCGCTGCAAGTGCATCACTTCTTGGTAGTAACCACCGTTGTTGTGCATCACCATGAGCAGCGGAATTTTGTGATGTGCGGCAGTCCAAAGCGCGCCAGGTGCATACAGCAAATCGCCATCGGGTTGGAAGTTGACGGTAATGCGGCCCAAGGCTTTGTTGGCCAAGGCGGCGCCTACAGAGGCTGGCAAGCCATAGCCCACGCCTTGACCACCCGAGCCACCCAACATTTGGTGGTACTGGGTGGTGGGCCACAATTTGCGCGCCCACGAAATGCGATCGCTGACTGCCAAGCACCAGGGTTCGTTTTTGAGCACTTCAAAGGTTTCCATGGCCAAACGTGCGGTGCTAATGGGTGAAGCTTCCCAGCCACGTGCCGCAGCTTCTTTGGCTGAACTGAGTTGCTGTTCCCAGCGTTTTTTCATGGGCTCTTTGCGCGCCTCAAAGCTCGCTTTCTGAGCTGCCGTGGCATTCTTCAAAATGTACTCGGTCAAGACCGGCATTGAGGCTTGGGCTTCACCCGGAATGGCCATTTCAACCGACAAGAATCGTTGGAAATCTTGGTAGTTGGAGCGAATCGACACATCGTTCATGCCAACGGTGATGATCTTCACATCAGACTTAGCTTGAGGGCGTACCGTCTTAAAGGGATCGCTGAGGCCATTGACTTGGCCCCAAGGGTCGTAGACCTCCAACATCAAAATGACGTCGGCATCGCGCACCAGTGCACGCTTTTGATCGCTCAGGCACAAGTGGTGCGTATTGGGAAAATTCATGCGCCCACCCAAATCAACCACAGGCGCCTGCAAACTTTCAGCCAACTTGACCAAAGCTTTGACACCCTCCTGATTGCGCGCCGCACGGTCTGCCAAGATGACAGGATTTTTGGCATTCAATAAAAGTTTGGCGGCTTCTTGCAGCGCGCCTGTGTCACCTTGCAAGGGCAGCGTGGGTCGCAGCTTGGGAATGGTGGGCGGCTTGCCATGGATCGCATCTTCTTGCAGGTCAATGTCGGCCATGATGACCACGGGGCCCATTTGACCTGTAGTCGCTACGCGATATCCGCGCACGGTGGACTCTGCAAAGTGTTGGAGCGAACCAGGCGCATCGTCCCACTTCAAATAATCGCGCAGCATCAAGGCAGGGTCTTGCACTGAATGCGACCATTCGGTGCCAGGCCTGCGCTTGTCAGCATCGATGCCGTTGCCACCAAACATGATGAGCGGCACACGGTCACACCATGCGTTGTAAACGGCCATGGCGGCATGCTGAAAGCCCACACTGCCGTGCGCCATCACAGCCATTGGTTTGCCCGCCGCTTTGGCGTAGCCGTGGGCAATGGCCACCGACGATTCTTCATGCAAACACGTGATCAACTCGGGGGCTTTGTTGCCGCCATAGTTCACCACCGATTCATGCAAGCTGCGAAAACTTGAACCTGGATTGGCTGCCACATATTCCAAGTTCAAACTCTTGATCACATCGACCATGAAGTCGGAGCCTGGCCGCGTGATGAGCCGGCCTGCTTCAGCGGCCTTGGTGTCGGCAGCGCTCAGGGCATTGGCAGCATCGGCCACTGCAGGGGCTGCAGCTTGTGCTTGTTGAACCATGGCCACACCTGCGGCAGAAGCCGTGGCAACACCCTTTAAGAAATTACGTCGATCAGTCATGCGATGCATCCTTTGTTGTTGCAGGAATCCAAACCACCATGAGGTTGGCCAAAACGATGGTGAAAGCCAACAGATAAAAAGCGGCCAACAAGCCAAAGCGATCGGCCACCATGCCGCCCAAAATGGGCGCAATGGCCTGAGCACCCGACTGCATGCCAAACATCAAACCAATGGCGGTGCCACCCATGTTTTTGGGTGTGGCTTCTAGCATCCACGCCTGCATGATGGGACGCGCTGCGTACAAAAAGAAACCCAGCACCGCAATTAAAAAGACAAACCATGGCGAGTTACCTGCCACCGTCATGAGCAACAACACAATGCCGCTCATACCAAATGAAGACATCAAGATGGTTTTGCGGCCCATGGTGTCTGAGAGGTGTCCGGCAATGGGCGCAGCAATGAAACCTGTCAGTTGCAATAAGGCCATGCCTGCGCCAACCCAAAACACGTCGTAGTGCATTTCGTTGGCCAAATACAATGGCAGAAAAGTGAGCAAGGTGCCTTGCGTCATGGATCGAAAGCCTGAACTCATGGTGAGCAAAAACAAGCCCGGTGTTTGCATGAGGGTCCGCAAACCCGCCATGTAGCTGCCCATGCTCTGCGACGAGCTTTCGGGTAACGCTGCTGCGGCGCCTTGAACAGGCGGCGTACTTGGCTCAACTGGTGCTTTCTTAGCCTTCGGCGCAAAGGTCAGCGTACCCATAAAAAACAAAATGAGCATGGCCATGGCGGCACCTGGCACCACATTCAACACCACAATTTCGCGCCAAGACAAAGTGGTGAGCAAGGCACCCACGGCCAAGGGCGCCAATGCATCGCCCACATTGCCGCCCATGCCATGCAGTGACAATGCCAAACCCTTGCGCTGAGGAAACATGCGACCCAATAGAGGAATGGCTGTTGGATGCCATAAGTTGTTGCCAATGCCCACAAAGACCACACACAGCAACAGCATCCAGTACTCGGTGCTAAAGCCCATCATCAAATACGGAAAGCCCACCCAAAAAAGCGAAAGGGCCATCAACTGGCCCTTCTTTCCCCACACATCCACCAACATGCCGCCAGGCACATTGGACAGCGCACCTGCCGCATATTGACAGGTCATGACAAAGCCTATTTGGCTATAAGACAAACCCATCTCGTTGCCGATGATGGGCAGCAGCATGAAGAATGTGGCAGGATACCAATGCGTGAGCGAGTGGCCTAAGGTAATCAAGCCCATGTTGCGGATGTCCAATTTGGACAATCCGGAACTGGCCACCGCTGTGTTCATCACTTACCTCCGCGAATGATGATCTCATCGTAAAGCTTGCGCCATTTGTCGCGGCCATCCAAACTTTCTTGAGGATCGACCACCAGCATCTTGTAATTGCGCAGCGAAGAAGTAATTTTAGTGTTGGCAGGCAAGTAGGCCAAATCGGCATAAGCCTGTTGACCTTCACCCAACAAATAGTCCATGAACAATGCCGCGGCTGCTGGGTTTTTGGCGTTCTTCATCACGCCCACTGCGTTGCCCCGAACCACCGCTGGCTGAAGCACCAGCCAATCGATGGGTGCGCCTTTTTTCTTCAACTGCTCGGGCATGTAGTTGTAAACCGTGAGGGCTACGGGCACTTCACCCGCTGCCACCATGTTGGTTAAATTGGTATGGCCCTTGCGCACTGAAATGCCATTGCTGCTGGCCAAGTCGCGAAAGTATTGAAGGCCTTTGGCTTCACCCATGGACTTGACCACGGTCACAAACCAATCGATGTTTTCAACTTCAAAGCCCAAACGGCCCTTCCATTTGGGGTCGAGCAGGTCGTCATAGGTCTTGGGCAATTCAGCTGCTTTCACCGATCCCGTGTTGTAGGCCTGCACCCACATAGAGTAAATGGTGGTGGCGTATTCCTTGTGAGCTGGCACGCTGCCCGGCATGAGTTCCGTGAAATGAGGGGACGCTACAGCCTGTAACATTTTTTCGCGGTGAAGCACTTCAAGCTCAACCGTGCCAGCATGTACCAAATCGACGTTGTAGCGCTTAGCACGTGTTTCGTTGATGGTACGGTTCATGACGCTGTCGCCACTGGCTCGCCAAGTGGTGACCTTCACACCGTATTTTTTTTCAAAAGGATCTATCAGGGGCTTGAGATCTTTTTCAGCAATGGAGGTGTACAGCGTGATGCCGCCTTCCAATTTGGCCGCAGCGGCCAATTTGCTTGCACGGTCTGGTGCCGTGCTTTTGAGCAAGGTCAAATCGGTTGCGGTTTGGGCTTGGGCCAAGCTGGCCAAGCTGCCACTCATGCAGAAGCACAAAGCCACTAAACGAGCGAGTCGGCTCACTGGGGTGACAGTCAAACGTTTGGAATTCAGCATGCTGTGATCCTTTGTTGTAGGCACCTGCGGTGCGATAGATGGGTTGCGCATCAACCTTTGCGGTTGAAAATATCGTCGTAAATTTTGTTCCACTTTTGACCATCGTCCAAGGTTGTTTTGGGGTTGGCAAAAATCAGGGGCATTTTGTTCAGGGTTGAGGGCACTTTCGTGCTGGTCGGAATGAAATCCCGCTTGCCTAAAATATGCTGGCCTTCTGACAACTCAAAATCTTGGAACAACAGTGCGGCATGAGGATGTGGCGCATTGCGTGCCACGCCATTGGCGTTAGGCCGAGCAATGGTGGGGTCTAAAGCAAACCAGTCGATGGGCGCGCCAGAATTTTTCATCTGCTCAATTTTGTAGTTGTAAACCGTGAGCGCCAAGGGGACCTCACCGGATGCAACCAAGTTGGACAACAAGGTGTGCCCTTTGCGAACCGACACTGCATTTTTGCGCGCAATTTCCCTGAACAATGCCAGGCCTTTTTCTTCACCCATTTTCATGACGGTTTCAGCCAACCAGTCACTGTCATCGGCCTCGACTGACAACTTGCCTTTCCATTTCGGATCAAGCAGGTCTTGATACGTTTTGGGCAATTCTTCTTTCTTCACAAGCTTGGTGTTGTACGCGCAAGTGAAAATATTCAATCGCGTGGCAATCCACTCTTTGTGTGAGGGAATGGCTTGGGGAATGAGTTCGTTCAAAAAGGGTGAGTTGCCCGCAATCAATACTTTCTCACGAGACAACACTTCCGTTTCAGGGCTGTTGGTTTCAAACACATCGACTTCAAATCGATTGGCTTTGGCTTCCAACAAGCCGCGCTGTAAGATTTTTTCTGAACCGCTGCGCCATACTTTGGCTTTAACACCGTACTTCGCTTCGAATGCGGAGGTGAGCGCAGCCATATCGTCTAACGGCATCGAAGTGTAGATGCTGACAAGGCCCTCTTTTTTCGCGCCTTCAGCCAAACGCTTTAGTCGCTCGGCACCTGTCAAAGCGGCCAGCGCTGCAATGTTATTGGCTGGGGCTTGCGCCATGACAGAACCCAAGCTGGCAGCACCTACCGTGGCTGCGCCTGCTTGAATCATTTGTCGACGTGAAAAAAGAGCATTGTTCATTTGAGATCTCCAATTAAGTTTTTGGGGGAAGTGTCGGTAATTCCGCTTCGTAAGCCTCTTCCATCCGTGGCTTCATGCCATGCTTGGCCAAAGAATCCTCGAATCGAGTGCGAACTGCCTGACTCTCGTCAGCATAATCAATTTGATCGCCACCCACACGGCGGC
>Ga0209355_1001354_pt1 | contig 13885 bp, 14 predicted proteins | sample LauGreSBDMM110SN_3_FD_187563 | JGI IMG/M metagenome (GOLD analysis project Ga0209355, IMG submission 187563) | Freshwater lake microbial communities from Lake Michigan, USA - Sp13.BD.MM110.SN (SPAdes) (version 2) | ecosystem: Environmental > Aquatic > Freshwater > Lake | place: Lake Michigan...
CGATGTCAAGAACCATGATCACTGCGTCAACTGCAGCCAAAACACGATACGTATCTTCAGAAAAGTCTTTGTGGCCCGGGGTGTCGAGCAAATTAAAAACGTGATCCCGATACGGAAACTGCAACACGGTCGACGAAATTGAGATGCCACGTTCGCGCTCGAGGGCCATCCAGTCAGACGTTGACGCGCGACCGCCAGCGCGAGCCTTTACAGCACCAGCTTCTTGCACCGCGCCGGCATAGAGCAAAAACTTTTCAGTGAGCGTCGTTTTGCCCGCGTCAGGGTGAGAAATAATCGCAAATGTGCGACGGCGTGCAGCCTGAAATAGCACATCTAAATCGGTATTCATTGAGTATTAAATCTTAGTTGCAATCACCGCTTGCTCATCGCCGATGTGATGTGATTAGCTGCTTGAACTAATCGCGGAAGGTAATCGTCTTTCAATTGGCTCATTTTTGTGCGACCAGTTTGGGTACCGATATTGATCGCTGCAATTGTTCGGCCATGTTTGTCGCGAATTGGTGCGGCGATCGACCTGACACCATCTTCAAGTTCTTGGTCTAGTAGTGCCCAGCCTTGTTGTTTAATTAATGCAAGTTCCTTAGCCAGTTCTGTCTTCGTATTGAGTGTCTTCTCAGTCATCTTTGGGAAAGGCGCAGATTTCAGAAATTGCCTTTGCTCAACGGGCGCAAGCTCTGCGACAATCACGCGACCCATCGAAGTTACAAGTGCCGGCAGGCGCGAGCCGAGGGCAAGCCCAATTCGCATAATCCGCTTAGTCGGCACTCGAGCAATATAGACAATTTCAAACTCGTCCAGCACAGCAACAGAAACAGATTCATTTAGTTGATCGGATAGTGCCTCCATAAATGGTTGCGCAACTTCGCCAATTTGGGCAGACGCGAGGTATGCGTAGCCAATATCAAGTACTCGCGGTGTGAGTTCAAATTGCTTGCCATCAGTTACGGCGTATCCCAATTTTTGTAATGTATGCAAACTTCGCCGCACTGTGGCTCTCGTTAGACCAGTCAGACGCGAAGCCTCAGCCAAAGTCAGAGCAGGGTGTTCGGCTGAAAAAGCCCGAAGCACAAGTAGTCCCCGCGCCAAAGACTGTACGTAGTCGCTGCTACTTGTTTCTTCACTTGACAAATTAATCAACTCCCTGTAAGAATGTTCATTAAGCGTACATGTGTACGCAATGCGTACACAAATCAGGTTAAAAATTATGGGGGGGATATGGCTTATAAAACAGTTTTCGGTTCGTTGGATAACTTCACCAAAGGTCGAATCGACATCATTAACGATGATCCAAAACATTATGTCTTTTCAAATCTCTTTGAAGTTGCGAAAAAATCAAAACCTTGGGAGAAAGTAGCGGTCGGAATCAACCAAGAATATGTTCTTGAAGCAATCCGAGCCGAAGGTCAAAGTGGATGGTATTCGTGTGATCACGATGAAACTGTCATCTGCATGGATGGCAATATCGAAATAGATTTTGTGAAACTTGACAATCCAGTCGCCGCTCCGGGAAAGTCCGGCTCAGTTTCTGTTAATGGTGAACCCGTTGGCAAAAAGATGGGGCGAGTAGTTCTACAACAGGGGCATCAAGCGTTGTTGCCAAAGGGCAGTGCGTATTGTTTCACCGCTAAGAAAACTGGTGTATTGCTTCAACAAACAATTCTTGGTGATCTGACCAAACAACGTTGGTCTCAGATCTGTCTAAGTTAAAAAGGAGAGAATAAATATGTCAACCGCACAAGACTCGGGTGTTCAAACAAGTGGCCCAAATAATTTTGGGTATAACGACTATGTCCTCGGAAGTTTTAAATTCAATCGTGACGAATTTTTCGCCCATGTTTCGTGGCCGACTGGTTCGCACTCAATTAGTATCGACGATTTTCTTCGGGCGTTGCAACGTGACTGCGCGTGGGATTTCTTCTATGGAACGGTCAATTTTGACCACGTTGTTGGAACCATCAACCACTACGGCACGGTCGACTTATTCGCTGGTCGATTTAACGAGGCATATCGCAAAGCAGAGTTGGATCATTCAGAAAATTTTCAGACACCGAAAATTCGCGCAACGTTTCACTCAATGCTAGATAATTGGACGAACTCAACTTTTGATCCATTTGCAAGTCCTGCTGAGACTCAAGCCCCATGGGGTGTCAAGTCAGGAAGTAACACAGATGCTGTCACTCGAAGGCGAGTTGCTGCAGCGCGAATGGTCGGCGTCAAGGGAGACGAACAAATTCGGACTGATGCAACTGGGCACCCAATTAATCGCATGTTCGCTGATGTGCCCCAAGATGAACCGCAAGTTTTTGCAGAGCCAGGTTTCGAAGGCGAAATTGCTGCCTTCAATTTGTTTGCATACCTCTCGCGATCAAACGTTACGTGGAACCCATCGGTCGTAAGTGTTTGTAAAGAAAGTCTTTACTGTCCAACTACCGAAGAATATATTTTGCCAATCGTGCACGGCAACGATCGTGTTGAATGGTTTATTCAATTGTCTGACGAAATCGTTTGGGACGTAGCCGATCGCGAAACAGGTGCGCCCCGTGCAAAAGTAACAATGAGAGCCGGAGATTGTGCAGCAATGCCAGCCGATATTCGACATCAAGGTTTCAGTTCAAAGCGTTCGATGCTTCTCGTCTGGGAAAACAACTCAGCAGACTTACCAGGGCTAATTGCCAGTGGTAAAGCGCCACAGTATCCGGTCAGTTTCTAAAACTAAATCGTGCAAAACCAGCTGTTCATTAACGGCGAGTTTGTTGACGCAATCGGCGGTCATCGCCTGCCAGTGGTTAACCCGCATGACGGTTCATTGATTACTGAAATTGCTGAAGGTCGACAAGCAGATATTGATCTTGCTGTGGCGGCTGCAAAAGCAGCGTTTCCAAAATGGAAAGCAATTGCGGCAGCAGAACGAGGTCGACTACTTCTTAAATTGGCAGACGCACTTGAAGCCAATTCTGAAGAATTTGCCCAACTCGAAAGCCTTAACACCGGTCACCCCATAAAAGACTCAAGATTTTTGGATGTGCCACGAACGGCTGCATGTTTTAGATATTTCGGCGGGATGGCAGACAAGATTCAGGGCGACGTAATGCCGGTAGAACCAGGGTTTTTAAATTACGTCTTGCGTGAGCCACTTGGAGTAGTCGGTGCAATAGTCCCATGGAATTTTCCGTTGATGTTTTGCAGTTGGAAGATGGGGCCGGCACTTGCTGCCGGAAACACGATTGTTCTAAAGCCGAGTGAATTAACGCCACTGACGAGTTTGCGCTTGGCCGAGTTAATGCGCGAAGTTGGGTTTCCGAATGGAGTAGTGAATATTGTCCCTGGTTTTGGAAACACCGCTGGTGAACGACTTGCAACTCATTCAGATGTTGCGAAAATTGCATTCACAGGTTCAACAACAGTTGGGCGACGCATTGTTGAATATTCGTCGAGCAATCTAAAACGAGTCCAACTCGAATTAGGTGGCAAAGGAGCAAACATCGTTTTTAATGATGCCAACATTGTGGCAGCGATAAACGGTAGTGCATTCGCAATTTTCCATAATCAAGGTCAGGCATGTATTGCCGGAAGCCGTTTAATTCTGCAAGAAGAAATCGCCGAAGAATTTATAAGCAAATTTATTGCTCTGGCAAAGTCAATCAAAATTGGAAACCCACTTGATCCAGCAACTGAAATGGGTCCACTCACTTCGGCAATGCACCGTGATCGTGTTCTTGACTTTGTAAAAGTCGCGGTTGATGAAGGCGGAGAAGTTCTAACGGGCGGAAAATCTCCAGATGACCCTGCGTTGCGCAATGGTTGTTATGTTTTGCCGACGATTGTTCGCGTTCGTAACAACGAAAGTCGAGTATGTCACGAAGAAGTATTTGGCCCATTCGTGACGGTGACTACATTTAAAACAGAGCAAGAAGCGCTTGAAATTGCCAATTCAACTGAGTACGGCCTCGGCGGTGGATTGTGGACGAACGATCTATCGCGCGCACACCGTGTCGCTTCTCAAATTCGAAGTGGCATGGTTTGGATCAATTCGTACAAGCGTGTGAGCCCGAATTCGCCATTCGGCGGAACAGGCAAGTCTGGATATGGTCGCGAAATGGGATTCGAAGCGATACGCGAATACACCGAAGCAAAAAGTATTTGGGTGAATGTTGACGCAAAACTTCCACCTTGGTACCCGCGAGAAGCGACAAAAAACTAATGGCCGAGATTCTTGAACTTAAAGAAGCAGTTGCTTGTTACGTAAAAGATGGTTCAACAATTGCAATGGAAGGATTCACCCACCTAATTCCGCACGCTGCTGGTCACGAAATTATTCGACAAGGTCGGCGCAATTTGCATGCAATTCGCATGACCCCCGACATGGTCTATGACCAACTAATCGGTGCTGGTTGTGTTAGCAAACTTACTTTTTCTTGGGGTGGTAATCCTGGTGTGGGATCGTTGCATCGCTTTCGAGATGCTGTCGAGAACAACTGGCCACATCAAATTAAAATCGAAGAACATAGTCACGCCGGAATGGCTGCTCGGTATGTGGCAGGAGCGTCGGGGCTTCCGTTTGGAGTTTTGCGAGGTTACGTTGGGACCGATTTGGTAGATCAGACTTCATCGATCAAAACAATTAGTTGTCCATTTACCGATGAAGAACTTACTGCTGTGCCGGCAATTAATCCAGACGTGACGTTGATTCATGCACAACGTGCCGACCGCGAAGGCAATGTTCAACTGTGGGGTCTTCTTGGTGTGCAACGTGAGGCTGTGCTCGCAGCCAAGGCTTCTATAGTTACTGTTGAAGAAATTGTTGACAAATTGACACCAGTAAGTGGAGGAGTTGTGATTCCTTCTTGGGTGGTAAGCGCGGTTTGTCTCGTTAGCAATGGTGCGCATCCAAGTTATGCATCTGGATATAGCCAAAGAGATAATTCGTTTTACAAATCTTGGGACGACATCGCCAAGGATCGCGAGAGTTTCGAGAAGTGGATCAAAGTGCATATAACTGGTACGACAGATTTTGATTCTTTCAGTCGGTCAGTTGGCATTTCGGCCTTGGTATCAGCCAATGGTTAACGAAACGCCTAGCGCGAACACAATCTCAACTGATGACCTGATGATCGTAAATGCTGCGCGAGTGCTAGGCACTTTGGCTGCCGCTGGCAAGGCTGCTTGTTTTGTTGGTATTGGTTTGCCGAGCACTGCTGCAAACCTTGCGCGTCATTTATATTCGCCCGAGCCTGTCCTTATATATGAGTCTGGATGCATCGGTTCAAAGCCAACGCGGTTGCCGCTATCAATTGGAGACGGCGAACTTGCTGACACTTCAGACTCGGTTGTGAGCGTTCCAGAAATATTTTCGTATTGGTTGCAGGCTGGTCGAATTGACGTCGGTTTTCTTGGCGGTGCTCAACTTGACAAATTCGGAAACATTAATTCAACAGTTATTGGCTCATATGGTAAACCAAAGACACGACTGCCAGGTGCCGGCGGAGCACCGGAGATCGCGGCTACCGCTGGCCAAGTAATTGTCATCATGCGTCAAACAAAAAGGGCTTTTGTCGATCGGTGTGATTTTAGAACTTCTTTTGGTTTTGGTGATGGCCCAGGTCACCGTGAACGATTGGGTCTACGCGGTGGAGGGCCAAAACTTGTCATAACTGATCTTGGGGTTCTTGAGCCAGATCCAGAGACGTGCGAACTTGTGCAAACTCAAATGCACCGTGGGGTAACTGCCGAACAGTGCGTCGAAAATACAGGATGGAAACTTCGTATTGCCAAAAACGTCTTTACGACGGATGCTGTATCTGACCGTGAAATTAATGCTCTAAGAGAATTGCAGAGTGCTTAATGAACGCCTCATCATTCACATACGTGCAGAGAAATCGCAAATTGGTTTTCGGCCCAGGTGTTCGCAACACTTTAGGTGCTGAAGTTTCAGAGCTAAATGCGCAGAAAGTTTTTTTAATTCTTGATGGTGGCGCATTAGCGCTTCAAAAATCAATTGAAGAACTAATTGGCAACAAATTGGTTACAACTTGGACTGATGTCAAGCAACACGTACCCGTTGAACTTGCAGAATCAGCACGTAATGCGGCAACTAATTCAAGCGCCGATTTGGTTGTGTGTGTTGGTGGCGGATCATCAACTGGATTAGCCAAAGCAATTGCACTTTCACACCGAATTCCAATTATTGCAATACCAACGACTTATGCAGGTAGTGAACAAACAACTATTTATGGATTAACCGGAGATCGACATAAACAGACCGGTAGTGATGCAATTGTCTTGCCTCGTGTTTCGTTGTATGACGCCGAATTAACCGTCGACTTACCGTTAAGTGTCACCGGTGCATCTGCATTTAATGCTCTTGCACACAGCGTTGAATCACTTTATGCAACAGGTTGCAACCCGATTACGACGGCGATTGCGCTTGAAGGTGTTCGAGCAATAAATTTGTCGTTACCGCTTGTCATGTCGAGCCCTAAAAATATTGAGGCACGCGCTCAACTTCTTTATGGTGCTGCAATGTCCGGCATCTCGCTAGGTGATACGTCGGCGGGTTTTCATCACAAGATCTGTCACGTTTTGGGTGGGGCATTCGGGTTAGTTCATGCCGATGCACACTCAGTTGTTTTGCCACATGCAATTGCGTTTAACGCGCCTGTTTTGCCATTTGAGATGACGCAATTAGCGCACGCTTTAGATTGTCGCCAAGACGACGTCGCGGGAAGTCTTTGGGATCTTGCAAAACGCAGTGGCGTCCCATCATCTCTTGCTCAACTTGGCTTACATCGTGAGAATCTTGCAGAAGTGGCAACTCGAGCAGTAGCTGAGATTCGCACAAATCCTCGAAACTTCGATGCAGCATCAATTGAGTTGCTGTTGCAAGGAGCCTTCGATGGAGTCAGACCGGTAGCAGCGTATTAGGTAATTATTTTTAAATATGAATTAACAATAAATATAAACAAATAAACCAAAAACCAAAAAGGAGAAATCAAGTGAGTGAAAACATAGAACAAGAAAGTGGCTTTCAAGCCCCGTTAGGGAGACGTAAGTTTCTCGCCTTGAGCGGTGGCGGAATCGCAGCAGCGATTCTTGCTGCATGTTCAAAGTCAGACAGCGCATCTACTGATACAGCTGCAACTGCAGAAACAACTGCGCCTGCAACAGACACTGGCATCACTGGTGGAGGTGGCGCAGATGGCACCATCAAAATCGGTTACGTATCGCCAGCGACAGGCCCACTTGCAGCATTCGCTTCGGCAGATGCCTTCATTTTCGAGGGAATCAAAACATTCCTCGCCGATGGACTTCGTGTTGGTGGTAAGTCATACAAAGTAGAAATCCTCTCCGAGGACTCTGAGTCTGATCCAACAAAAGCGGCTGCAAAAGCCGGCAAGTTGATCACCGAAGATGGAATCGACTTGATGCTTGTAGGTAATACTCCAGACACAACCAACCCAGTTTCGGATCAGTGCGAAGCAAACGGCGTGCCTTGTATCTCGAGTGTCGCTCCATGGCAAGCATGGTTCATCGGTCGAGGTGGAAAGCCAGGAGAGACAACTTTTGACTGGACATACCACTTCTTCTGGGGTCTTGAAGACATCATTCCACAATTTATTTCGATGTGGAGTGCGCTTGACACCAACAAGTCAGTAGGTGGATTGTTCCCTAATGATGGTGACGGAAACGTATGGGGTGACACCACAGTTGGTTTCCCTCCAGCATTGACTGGTGCAGGTTTCACATTGACCGATCCAGGTCGTTATGAAAACTTGAACCAAGATTTCACAGCACAAATTGCGGCATTCAAGAAAGCGAAGGCTGAAATTATTACTGGTGTACCGATTCCTCCAGACTTCCCAACTTTCTGGAAGCAAGCAAAACAACAGGGCTTTGTTCCAAAGGCTGCATCAATCGGAAAAGCATTGCTCTTCCCAGAATCGATTCAGGCGCTTGGCAAAGATGGAATTGGTCTCTCATCTGAAGTTTGGTGGAGTCCTAACCATCCATATTCAAGCTCGCTCACTGGTGCTTCTGCAAAAGAAGTCGCAGACGCGTACACGGCTTCAAGTGGTGCACAGTGGACACAACCAATCGGTTTTGCTCACGCATTGTTCGAAGTTGCAATTGCGGCACTAGTTGCAGCGGGTAGCACCGATAAGACTGCTGTTCGTGATGCAATCAAGACAATGAAAATTGATACCATCGTTGGAACAGTTGACTTTACAAGTGGACCAATTCCAAACGTTGCTAAAACAGCGTTGTGTGGCGGTCAATGGCGCGAAGCAGATACTCCAACTGGTTATGACCTAGTGATTGTTGACAACAGCCTCAATCCTGGTGTGCCAACTGGTGGAACAATTGAGCCAATCACGGCATAAGTAGCGGAGAATAAAAGAAGTGACAGAGTTACTTGAACTTGTGGGGGTTTCGAAGCAATTCGGAACCCTCACGGTTCTTGAAAATTTAAATGCGACCGTGAAATCTGGTTCAGCATTGGGTGTTGTTGGGCCAAACGGCGCAGGCAAAACCACGATGCTAAATATTCTCGCTGGAGATCTCGCACCATCAAGTGGCAGTGTTTTATTTGAGGGCATAGATGTCACCAGAGTGCCTAGTCATAAGCGAAGCCGTAAAGGTATTGGTCGTACTTCGCAAATTCCGAGACCATTTGAAGGTCTCACTGTTTATGAAAATATTCTTGTCGGCGCAACATTTGGACGCGGAGAATTGCGAAAATCAAAATCAATAGATCAAGCCTGTGCTTTTGCTCTTGAAACAACTGGGATGACCTCAAAAGCAAATGTCGTTGCTGGTCAACTTACTTTGCTTGAGCGAAAAAGACTTGAGTTGGCTCGAGCACTTGCTATTGAGCCCTCGGTTTTATTGTTGGATGAAATTGCAGGCGGACTTACAGAAATGGAAGTACACGAATTAATTGCAACAATTAAATTAATTCGCACAGCTGGCATCACCTTAATTTGGATCGAACACATTGTGCACGCACTTCTTGAAGTCGTAGATCAACTTTTGGCAATTGACTATGGGCGAGTGTTGATGTATGGCGATCCGAAATCAGTGATGGCTTCACCTGAAGTGCAGAGCATCTATTTGGGTAATGAGTAGTTTTTAGATGTCGCTTCTTGAAGTACGCAATTTGTCTGCGGGCTATGGGCAGTTTCAAGCGTTGTTCGATATTTCGTTGAATCTAAACGAAGGTGCAGCAATCGCGGTTATCGGCGCCAATGGTGCAGGAAAGTCAACGCTATTGAAATCTATAGCCGGGGTTGTTGATGTGATCTTTGGCGAAATAATTTTCGACGGTGAATCAATTGTGAATTTGCAGCCGCACGAGCGACTAAATAGGGGGATTGCATTAGTCCCGGAGGGTCGACGAATTTTTCGAAGCCTTACGGTTGACGAAAATCTTTCAATCGGCGCATATTCTCGACGGCAAGGAGTATGGAATCGTGAGCTTGTTTACGAGGTGTTCCCGATGTTGGCAAAACTTACTGATCGACGTGCCGACAAACTTTCTGGGGGCGAGCAGCAGGCGTTGGCAATTGGTCGCGCGCTAATGAGCAACCCCCGACTGCTTTTGCTTGACGAAGTTTCTCTTGGCCTTGCCCCGATAATTGTAAAAAAACTCTACGAAATTCTTCCAAGAATTCGTGCAACTGGATGCTCTCTAATTTATGTTGAGCAAGACACTAATCAAGCATTGTCAGCGAGCGAGTATGCATACTGTTTGCTCGAGGGTCGAGTTTCGCTTGAAGGTAAGCCTGCTGATCTTTCACGCGAACAAATTGCGTCCGCGTATTTCGGGATTGGTGTCAACAAGTGAATTGGATAAACGCAATAATTCAAGGAGTTTTAGTCGGCGGACTTTATGCAATGTATGCGACCGGGCTTTCGGTTTCATTTGGTGTAATGCGACTAGTCAACTTGGCACATGGAGATCTTGCCGTCGGGTCAGCATTTATTGCATCTACTTTTTGTCTAGCAACTGGGCTCAGTCCTTTTTTGGCGATTTTTGTGGTTCTGCCGTTGTCCGCACTTGTCGGTATTGGATTACAAGTTGCGGTTTTCAATCGTGTCGTTGGCGTTGATCCGTCGTATCAAATAGTTGCAACTTTCGGATTGTCAATTGCAATACAGAATGTTCTCTTGCAGCAATACGCAGCGAATCCAAGAGCCTTGAACATTGGTGACTTCGGTAATCGGTCTCTCAAATTAGTTGGAGACGATGTCGTGATTGGACTGTTTCCGCTAAGTCGATTTGTGGTTGCTGTTTTGGTATTAGTTTTACTCTCACTTTTCATAGGTAGAACCAGAATTGGCAGAGCGTTTCGAGCGACATCAGATGACCCAGATATCGCCCGACTGATGGGAGTAAACATTCGCTCTATTTATGCGGTCGCATTTGCGATCGCCATTACAACGGTGGCGCTCGCTGGCATTTTCAACGGCATGCAGACGCAGTTTTCTGCGGCCGATGGCCCGGCACTCCTTATATATGCATTTGAATCAGTCATCATCGGAGGTCTCGGATCGCTCTGGGGGACCCTCTGCGGTGGAATAATTCTCGGAATTGCGCAGACAATAGGCGCAGAGATCGACCCAGGTTGGAAGCAACTAATCGGTCATCTTGTCTTCTTGATCGTGTTGCTAGTACGACCAATGGGAATTTTTGGAAAAGACGAACTTCGATGACAAGTATTCAAGAATTCAGCGTTAGTCGCACCACTATTACGAGTCGAATCTGTCAGTCAGTACTTCTAATCTGTGTTTTTTGGATGTTGTTTATTGCATCAGGTGACAACAAGGCATCGCAGGGAAAAATAATTGACATTTGTATTTTTATCGTGCTGGCATCAATGTGGAACCTGTTGACAGGTTTCAGTGGATTAATTTCAATTGGGCAGCAGGCCTTTGTCGGACTTGGTGCATATTCGCTTATTGTTCTGGCAAATGGAGTTGGAATAAATATTTATTTAGCCGTTATCCCATCGGCGATCATTGTTGCAGTCATTTCGATTCCGCTGGGTTTAGTTGCGTTTAGATTGCGTGGTGGATATTTCGCCATCGGTACTTGGGTAATTGCTGAAGTTGTCAGGCTGATTGTAAAAAATAATCAAAGCTCTGTCATTGGGGCGGGTACAGGTACCAGCCTTGAAGTGCCAGAATCACTTAAGAGCGGTCGATATCAGGTGACAACTTTTATTGCTATATCAGTTGTGGTTGTGTCAGTGGTTTTCGTTTATCTCTTTTTGCGAAGCCGCTTTGGTTTGGCACTTCAGTCAGTTCGAGATAACGAAACTGGGGCTAGGTCGCTTGGTGTTGACTCTTATCGTGTTCGATTTGTCGTTTATATAGTTGCATCATTTTTTACATCATTAGCCGCAGCAACTTATTACATCAAGGGCTTAAGTGTGCAGCCAGATGCTGCGTTCAATATTGGTTCTTGGACAGCACCAATAATTGTGATGGTAGTGATAGGCGGCATCGGCACGATTGAAGGACCGATTATCGGTGCAGTTCTTTATTATTTAGTTCGTGACTTTGTGAGCAAGCACGAATTTTTCTCAGATCCAACTTTCTTGATTCTGACTGGTGTCGTTGCGTTAATTTTTGCACTTTTCGTTAAAGGCGGAATCTGGGGTTTGTTACTCAGAAAGTTTCCCAAACTTACTGTCTTCCCCGTCAAACGCCGATTGCACATTGAAAATTTTGAATTTGATCAGAGAGGTAACTAAGTCATGGCTAGTTCGGCGATTCAGGACGTTTACATTATTGATGCTGTTCGAACAGCGATTGGCAAATTGGGTGGAGCGCTATCTGGGGTCCGCGCCGATGATCTTGCTGCGCACGCAGTTAAATCAATAGTTGCTCGAAATCAAAACTTGAATTCTGCCGATATTGACGAAGTTTATTTTGGTGATGCAAATGGTGCAGGCGAAGATAATCGAAACGTTGCTCGAATGGCCGTTCTACTATCTGGGCTTCCAACAACAGTGCCAGGTGCGACTGTAAATCGTTTATGTGGTTCAGGTTTAGAGTCAGTTTTTAGTGCTTCCCGTGCAATCGCCGTAGGCGAAGTTGATGTTGTCATCGCAGGAGGAGTTGAGTCAATGACTCGAGCTCCTTGGGTGATGCTTAAGCCGTCAAAGGCATTTCCGACTTCGCACGAGCAAATGTGGAACTCAGCTCTTGGGTGGCGAATGATTAATCCAAACATGCCTGAGGCATGGACTATTGCTCTTGGTGAAGGCGCCGAATTGCTTGCTGATAAATATTCGATTACCAGAGATGAACAAGATCAATTCGCCGCGACATCTCATGCAAAAGCTTCTGCCGCTTGGGCTTTAGGGTTTTTCGCTAATGAAGTCGTCGCATATCCCAACGTCGAACTTGCTCGCGATGAATGCATCCGCGCTGACAGCACAGTAGAAAAGCTTGCGAGCTTAAAGCCAGTGTTTCGTAAAGGCGGCACCGTTACCGCCGGTAATTCTTCGCCAATGAACGATGGCTCAGCAGCAACATTGCTGATGTCGAATGCGGCGTTAAATCGAACTGGTGCGAAACCGCTTGCTCGAATAGTTTCACGAGCAACCGCCGGAGTCGAACCGCAACTTTATGGAATCGGCCCAGTTGAGGCTGCACAAAAAGCCCTTGCAATTGCAGGCCTTACTTGGGATGACATCGACAGTGTTGAACTAAACGAAGCCTTTGCGGCACAGAGTTTGGCGTGTTTACGCTTGTGGCCAGAGCTTGATGAAAATAAAGTTAACACTCTTGGTGGTGCGATAGCGATCGGTCACCCACTTGGTTGCTCAGGCGTTCGTATTCTTTCTACGCTTGTGCACAATTTACAACGCACAGGTGGCCGCTACGGATTAGCCGCGATGTGTATCGGCGTCGGCCAAGGAATTGCAATTGTTATTGAAAATAGTTCATCAACGAAGTTAATTTAAACATTGGAGGTTTGAATTTATGTCAAGTCGAATTACGCCCGCAGAACATTTAAAAGAAGTACAGAAGTCTTTTGATGATTCAATAAATCCCAGACTGGTCGAAGTTATGAGAGCGGCAGTTAAACACTTGCATGCATTCACCGCTGAAGTTGGGCTGACGCACAAAGAATGGTTTGCCGGAATAGATTTTTTAACACAAACAGGAAAGATGTGCGACGAGGTACGTCAGGAATTCATTTTGCTTTCAGACACTCTTGGGGTTTCGATGTTGCTCGAGATGATCAACTATGCCGCTTCAGATGGGGCCACAGAGCCAACGGTATTTGGTCCGTTTCATGTTGATGGGTCTCCACACAGAAAAGATGGAGAATCGATTATTGACCACATGTTTCCCACTGACAGCCCGCTAGTTTTTAGTGGAACCGTTTGTGACCTAAACGGAAACCCGATTGCGGGCGCATCATTAGATGTCTGGCAAGTTCAATCAAACGGACTTTACGATGTGCAGCAAGGTGCTAGCCAGCGCAATCTTCGTGGAATTTTCAAAACTAATGCCGATGGAACTTTCACTATCAATACTGTGCGCCCAATTGATTACACGATTCCCGACGATGGTCCCGTTGGCAAAATGCTAAGTGCATCAGGGCGACATCAATGGCGACCAGCACATATTCATATGGTTGTTTCTGCGGACGGATTCATCCCCGTTATAACCCATTTGTTTGATCGAGCATCAAAATATTTAAACAGCGATGCTGTGTTTGGGGTAAGGGATTCGCTTATCGTCGATATGTCAAATGGACACTGCAAGTATGACTTCGTTCTAGACTCAACTAGTGAGTGAAGTGCACCCGCTTGACTGAATAATGTGACCCGCAAAAATTAAAGGAGTT
>Ga0209355_1001356_pt1 | contig 13880 bp, 8 predicted proteins | sample LauGreSBDMM110SN_3_FD_187563 | JGI IMG/M metagenome (GOLD analysis project Ga0209355, IMG submission 187563) | Freshwater lake microbial communities from Lake Michigan, USA - Sp13.BD.MM110.SN (SPAdes) (version 2) | ecosystem: Environmental > Aquatic > Freshwater > Lake | place: Lake Michigan, USA...
AAAAGTATTTTTTGTAGCTTCCAATTGCAGCCACAGAACTGTGGCATAGCGTGTTTATTGTTGAAATATTCGGCACACACAAAATAAAAAAAGGTGGACAATCATTGTCCACCTTTTAAATTTTAATTATGTAGGCTGTTACGCTAAGTCGAAGCGATCTAAGTTCATCACTTTTGTCCAGGTTGCCACAAAATCCTTTACGAATTTCTCTTGCGAGTCGCTGCAGCCATACACTTCAGCCAAGGCTCTCAATTCGGAGTTAGAACCAAAAATCAAATCAACACGGGTACCTGTCCATTTTACATGACCAGTCTTGCGATCGCGGCCTTCAAATATATCTTGCGCGTCTGACGCTGCTTTCCAGGTGGTCCCTAAATCAAGCAAGTTCACGAAAAAGTCGTTGGTCAGCGTCTCTGGACGTTGAGTAAATACACCATGAACAGAATGATCAAAGTTGTTGTTTAACACGCGTAATCCACCTACTAATACCGTCATTTCTGGTGGAGTAAGTGTTAGGAGTTGTGCTTTGTCTACCAACATTTCTTCGGCAGAAACCGAATATTTCTTTTTCATATAATTGCGGAAACCATCGGCAAGCGGTTCTAACACGGCGAATGAATCAACGTCAGTTTGTTCTTGCGTTGCATCAGTTCTTCCCGGTGTAAATGGTACAGAAATTGGTTGACCAGCATTTTTTGCTGCTTTTTCTATACCAACTCCACCAGCCAAAACAACTAAGTCGGCTAACGAAAGGTGTTTATCTCCTGCTGTGCTATTGAAGTCGGCTTGAATTCCTCTGAGAATATCAAGGACTTTGCCCAATTGCGTTGGATTATTTACTTCCCAATTTTTTTGTGGAGTCAATTGAATACGAGCCCCATTAGCGCCACCCCGTTTGTCAGAACCACGGAACGTAGATGCAGACGCCCAAGCTGTCGAAACTAATTCACCAATTGATAAATCTGATTCTGCGATTTTAGTTTTTAATACAGCAATGTCCTGATCATTAATTGGTTTGTGAGTTGCTGCTGGAATTGGATCTTGCCAAATCAAAACTTCTTTTGGAACCTCTGGACCTAAGTAACGGTTGATTGGACCCATGTCGCGGTGGGTCAATTTGAACCAAGCGCGAGCAAACGCATCGGCAAATTCGCTTGGATTTTCAAAAAATCGTCTAGAAATTTTTTCGTAGGCTGGATCCATTCGCATGGCTAAATCGGCAGTTGTCATTACAGGAGCATGTGTAATTGCTGGATTGTGAGCATCTGGAACGGTTCCTGCGCCGCCGTTATTTTTTGGTTTCCATTGATGAGCACCCGCTGGGCTTTTGGTCAATTCCCATTCGAAGCCAAATAAGTTCTCGAAATAATTGTTACTCCATTTTGTTGGAGTTGTAGTCCAGGCGCCTTCCAATCCACTGGTAATGGTATGTTCTCCTCTTCCGGAGCCATATGAATTTTTCCATCCCATACTTTGCTCTTCGATAGGAGCTCCTTCTGGTTCTGGTCCTACATATATATCTGGATCTGCCGCACCGTGCATTTTTCCAAAAGTATGTCCACCTGCCACAAGCGCTACAGTTTCTTCGTCATTCATGGCCATTCGGCCGAAAGTTTCACGAATGTCACGAGCTGATCCTAAGATATCTGGATTTCCGTTTGGCCCTTGTGGATTCACATAAATTAATCCCATTTGAACTGCTGCCAATGGATTTTCTAATTCACGGTCACCAGAATAACGTTGGTCATCCAACCATTTTCCTTCTGTTCCCCAGTAGATATCTTCTTCTGGTTCCCAAATATCTTCACGTCCTCCACCAAATCCGAACGTGTTGAATCCCATCGATTCTAAGGCACAGTTTCCGGCCAGTATCATCAAATCCGCCCACGATATTTTTCTGCCGTATTTTTGTTTTATCGGCCACAATAAAAGTCTCGCTTTGTCTAAGTTTCCGTTGTCTGGCCAACTGTTCAGTGGTGCAAATCTTTGTGCGCCTGCACCGCCACCGCCACGACCATCAGAAATTCTATACGTTCCTGCACTATGCCATGCCATTCGGATAAAGAATGGTCCATAGTGTCCGTAATCTGCAGGCCACCAATCTTGCGAATTGGTCATTAGCGCCTCGATATCTTGTTTAACAGCTGCAAGATCTAAACTCTTGAACGCTTCTGCATAATTGAATGATTCGTCCATGGGATTGGACACCTCCGCATGTTGACGCAAAATGTTTAATTTGAGTTGATTTGGCCACCAGTCAGTATTTCTGCTACCAAAACCGGCGGTTTGTTTTACGATGTCGTTAGAAAAAGGACATTTTCCTTGACCATTTCCGTTGTTGTAATGTTCCATTGTAGATTGAATTTATATGAAAATTTATGATTGCTAATGTACCGAAAAAGTTCTTTTTTTACAGTGAACTTTATCAGGTATAATCAATATTTTTTATTTTGTAAGTTATCGAATGCAAGCGCAAATCTAGAGCAACAAGAGGGCTGTATCTATAGCTTTTGATTATAATTTACTATTTGCTGATTGTCTAAACTTATATGGAGTGAAACTTCTCAATATTTCAATTCCTTTTTTATATTTGTTTGGCTCTTATTTAAAAAATATTATACCCAAAAAATTCTATGGCATACTTCGATTTATTTAGAAAAAAAACTGTTCAAGATATACTAAAACAAGTTGAAAAAAATGAAGCGGATGGACACCATTCACTCGGAAAACATTTAACTACAAGAGACTTAACTGCCTTTGGAATTGCCGCCATAGTGGGTGCGGGAATTTTTAGCACCATAGGGAAAGCCAGCGCCGACGGAGGTCCAGCTGTAATATTTTTATTTTTATTCACCGCCATCGCCTGCGGATTTGCCGCCTTTGCCTATGCCGAATTTGCCTCAATGGTTCCGGTGTCGGGCAGTGCCTATACCTATTCGTATGTAGCCTTTGGCGAAATCATTGCCTGGATTATTGGCTGGGCTTTGATCATGGAATATGCCATCGGAAACATTACAGTAGCCATTTCGTGGAGCGATTATTTTACTGGATTGCTCGAAAGCGGAGGCATTCACATGCCCTATTGGATCCAGATGGATTACCTCACCGCATCCACTGGTTTTCAAGATGCTTCTGCCTTGATGCAGGGTGGAAAATCATTTGACAATTTAAGTTCCAATTTGCAAGCCGCTTATACTGCTTGGACAACAGCACCAACCTTAGGACCTTTACATATTGTAGCTGATATTCCGGCCTTGGCCATTATTTTTATCATTACCGCCTTGGTGTATCGTGGCATGAAAGAATCGCGTAACGCGAGTAATTTGATGGTGGTTGTAAAATTATGTGTAATCCTTTTGGTTATTGCAGTGGGTGTATTTTATGTTGATACTGATAATTGGCATCCATTTGCGCCCAATGGCGCAGCCGGTGTACTCAAAGGAGTATCGGCAGTTTTCTTTGCCTACATTGGCTTCGATGCCATCTCAACCACCGCCGAAGAATGCAAAAATCCCCAACGTGATTTGCCTCGCGGCATGATGTGGGCCATTATCATTTGTACGATTTTATATGTAGTGATTGCCTTGGTGCTCACCGGTATGGTGCACTACAGCGACCTAAATGTGGGTGATCCATTGGCCTTTGTATTCACGCAACTCAACCTCAAATGGATGTCGGGTATTATAGCCGTGAGTGCTGTGGTAGCGATGGCCAGTGTGTTGCTGGTGTTTCAAATGGGGCAACCCCGCATCTGGATGAGCATGAGTCGCGATGGGCTTTTGCCGCCTAAATTCTCTAGAGTGCATCCCAAGTTTCGAACACCTTCGTATGCTACGGTTGTTACCGGTTTTGTGGTGGGAATTCCGGCCTTGTTTCTCAACCTGACTATTGTAACCGATTTGTGCAGCATCGGCACCTTGTTTGCCTTTGTGCTGGTTTGTGCCGGTGTATTGGTGTTACAAAACAAACCCAATATTCCACGTGGCAAATTCAAGACGCCTTATGTCAATGCCAAATACATTGCGCCGGTATTACTCGTAATCGGTTTAGTAGTGGCTTTTACGTACAACAAAGACAATACTATAGCTTTTTTAACCAACGAAAAACAAGCCAATTCACCGGCTGATATTGTAACCAACATCAGTCCTGCCGAAGCCAAGATTGCCTATGAATTTTTGGTTTTTAAAAATGAATCGGATGCCAAAACGCCCGATCTAGAAGCTTTGTTGAGCAAGTATGCCGATGACGAAACCCAATACAATAATCTGATTGCTGAATTGCCGCTAAACGAAGACGTAAAATACCAAGCGGGTTTTGAGTTGTTTAAACACAAAATTCCGATGTGGATTTTCATGATCGTGCTCATTTGTTTAGTGGTTTGGACCTACAAACAAAACCTGTCGCTCATTCCTTTGCTGGGCTTGGTTTCCTGCTTGTACATGATGGCCGAATTGAGCGTTTGGAACTGGCTGTATTTCACTATTTGGTTGCTCATTGGCTTGGTGATTTACTTTGGCTATAGCCGGAAAAACAGCAAGCTGAATACAATTATAAATTCTTAATCAGTAAGAATTCCCAATTCCACCATGCATTCGCGCATCATGTTGTAAGTCCGTTCAATGTCGTTATCGAGTCCAATCGAGAAACGAATCAACCCATCGGTGAGGCCCATTTCTTTTTGCTCTTCGAGTGGAATTTCGCTCGAGGTTGAGGTACCTGGTGCGCTAAATAAGGTTTTATAAAAGCCCAAACTCACCGCCAAGTAACCCAAATTTCTTGCTTGCATCAACTCCATGACTTCGTTGGCTTTGTCTAGCGTGCCCATATCTAAGGTCATCATGCCGCCAAATCCGTATTCGGGATTGATCATGCCTTTGTATAAGGCATGACTCGGATGACTGGCCAAGCCCGGATAGACCGTTTTGATGCCGTCTTTTTCAAAACGTTCGGCCAAATACAGCGCATTGTGGCTGTGTTGTTTCATACGAATGTGTAACGTACGCAAATTTTTCATCACACTGGCTGATCGCAAACTGTCCATGGTAGGCCCAAGTAACATGCTGGCTCCCGAATTGACATCTTTTAAGCTGTTAATAAATTCGCGCGAGGCACAGGTTACACCACCCACGGTATCGCTGCTGCCGTTGATGTATTTGGTTAAACTGTGTATCACGATGTCGGCACCCAATTTGAGTGGCGCGACCGATAACGGTGAAAACGTATTGTCTACCACCAAGGTTAAGTTGTATTTTTTAGCAAGTTTGGCCAACGAAGCGATATCGGCCACTTCTAATAAAGGATTACTCACGGTTTCGCAATACAAAACTTTAGTATGTGGTTGGATGGAAGCTTCTACGGCTTCCATTTTGGTGATGTCTACAAAACTGCAACTGATTCCCATGCGCGGTACAAAATTTTTCAAAAACGCATAGGTTCCGCCATAAATGGTACGGCTGGAAACAATATGATCGCCTTGGCCGCACAATTGCAAAAGGGTAGGCGTAATGGCACCCATACCCGAGGCCGAGACATTCGCTGCCTCAGCACCTTCCATGGCAGCAATGGCCTGATCCAAATACAAATTACTCGGGGAGGAGTGTCTGGAATACAAATAACAGCCTTCGGCGTTGCCCTCAAAGGTGTCAAACATGGTTTTGGCCGACAAAAAGGTATAGGTGGAGGAATCTGATATGGAAGGATTTACGCCTCCAAATTCGCCAAAGTACTGTAAATCTTGGATGCGGTCAGCGGGATTGAAATCGTGCATGATGTTGTGGTTTTGGTTAGATTAATCAAAATTGGATATTATTAGATTATAATACAAGTAGTATTTATAATTTTAGATTTATAAACTAATAATGTTATTAATTATAGATAAAAATTCTATTTTTGAATTCACTTTCAGTACAAACTAGATAATTTGTTTTCTATGGATGCCCTCGACAAAAAAATCCTCAATACCCTACAGGCCAACGCCAAAACGACTACCAAAGAATTGGCTACCAAATTGCATTTATCGGTCACGGCCGTCTATGAGCGCATTAAGAAATTGGAACGCGAAGGCCTGATCCAAAACTATGTGGCCTTGCTCAATCGCAATAAAATTCAAAAGGGATTTGTGGTGTTTTGCCACCTGAAGCTCATTCAACACGCTAAAGATTTCTTGCTCACCTTTGAAAACGAGGTGGTAAAACTAGACGAAGTGCTCGAATGTTTTCACGTGAGTGGCGACTATGATTACATCTTGAAAATCTGCGTAAACAACATGGAAGAATACCGCGAATTTATGGTTACCAAACTCACCACACTGCAACACATTGGCAGCACGCACAGCACCTTCATGATCGGGGAGGTGAAGAACACGACGAGTTTTAGGTTGTAGGTTTTGCGCTTCGCGCGTTTACAGTTATCAGTTGTCAGTTTACAGTTGTTCAATTTCCGCTTCGCTATAGATCGTGTTGAATTGTTTTATGGTTGTTTTAATTTTCTGTCATGAAACCTGAAACCTTAAACCTGAAACAAAAAAAATAACCTAATTTTGCCGCAGATTTTATTCAACACAAAAAATACAAATACTATGAGTTCATTTGACGTAGTTATCATTGGTTCTGGACCTGGAGGTTATGTGTCGGCGATACGTTGTGCACAATTGGGTTTCAAAACGGCCCTCATCGAAAAATACAATAACTTAGGTGGAACCTGTTTGAATGTAGGGTGTATTCCATCAAAAGCCTTGTTGTCTTCATCGCATCATTTTGCCGAAATCGCTCATTTTGAAGAAAATGGCATCTCAATTTCGGGAACGGTAAAAGTAAATCTCGAACAAATGATTGCCCGCAAACAAGGGATTGTAGACCAAACGGTGGGCGGAATCAACTACTTGATGGACAAAAATAAAATCACTGTTTTTCATGGCTTAGGGTCATTTGTTGATGCTACGCACATAGCAGTTACCAAAGCCGATGGGACTTCAGAAACCATCGAAACCAAATACGCCATTATTGCCACCGGATCTAAACCGGCCAATTTGCCGTTCATCACCCTTGACAAAGAGCGCATCATCACCTCAACCGAAGCCTTAAAATTACCCGAAGTGCCCAAGCATTTAATCATCATTGGTGGGGGAGTAATTGGCATCGAATTGGGTCAAGTGTATTTACGATTGGGCGCCCAAGTATCTGTAGTTGAATTCATGGACCGCATTATTCCGGGCATGGACGGAGCTTTATCTAAAGAATTGACCAAAGTCTTGAAAAAACAAGGCATGAAATTTTATACTTCGCACAAAGTACAATCGGTAACCCGCAAAGGCAAAGCCGTTCAGGTGCAAGCCGAGAATGCCAAAGGCGAATTGATTACTCTTGATGGCGATTACGCTTTAGTTGCTGTAGGACGCAAACCCTATACTGCCGGATTAAACGCCGAAAATGCGGGAGTAAAACTCAGTGATCGGGGCCAAGTAGAAGTAAATGAGCATTTGCAAACAACTGCCGCCAATATCTATGCTATCGGAGATGTCGTGCGTGGCGCCATGTTGGCCCACAAAGCCGAAGAAGAAGGGGTATTAGTGGCCGAGATTTTAGCCGGTCAAAAACCACACATTGATTACAATTTAATTCCAGGAGTTGTGTACACCTGGCCAGAAGTGGCTGCTGTGGGTAAAACCGAAGAGCAACTCAAAGAAGTTGGAGTTGATTTTAAATCGGGAAGTTTCCCGTTTAAAGCGCTAGGTCGTGCTCGTGCCAGTGGCGATTTGGATGGATTTGTAAAAATCTTGGCCGATGCCAAAACCGATGAGGTGTTGGGCGTGCACATGATAGGCGCCCGTTGTGCCGATTTGATTGCCGCTGCGGTAACAGCCATGGAATACAAAGCCTCAGCCGAAGACATTTCGCGCATGAGCCACGCGCATCCAACATTTGCCGAAGCCATCAAAGAAGCGGCCTTGGCTGCCACTGAAAATCGTGCCTTACACGTATAATCGGTTAACTCATAAAAACTAAATCCTGCTTACCAGCGGGATTTTTTTTGTGGTAAAATTTAATTTTTTAGCCAAATTATAAAAGTAGAATACTGTATTTTTGAGCACCAATTGTACGTCCATGCGCAGCATTTTTAATCCCGAAATTTCTTCAGTAGCTACCTTCAAACAGCAGCTGTTGCAATGGGCGCAGGCGCATGCCGAAGTCTTGGTTTTGGACAGTAATGGCCTACAAGATGCGCATTCTTCTTTTGATTTGTTGGTGGCAGTAGATGCTTTCACATCACTCAAAACTGACCAATCAAACGCCTTTCAAGAATTACACAACTACCAACAAGCTACCCAAGATTGGATTTTTGGCTATTTAACTTACGATTTGAAAAACAATTTGGAAAACCTGCAATCACGCAATTTTGATGGGTTGGATTTTCCGGACTTGTATTTTTTTCAACCCAAAAAGTTGTTTTTATTTCGGGGTGAAAAGCTGGAAATGCAGTACCTCAAGTTGTGTGACGAAGAAATGGAATCGGATATTGCTGCAATAACACAATTAGATGTAGATCAATCGATACAAGCCAATGACTTGCATATTGAAGCACGTATATCCCGAGAAAATTATTTGACAAAAGTCAATAAAATGAAGGAGTACATTCAGCAAGGTGACATTTACGAGGCCAATTTTTGCATGGAGTTTTATGCCGAGCAGGCACAGATTCATCCCTTGCAAACTTACAATCAACTTAATAGTATTTCACAAGCCCCGTTTTCGGTGTTTTATAGAAATAAAGCCCAGTATTTGCTGTGTGCGTCGCCCGAACGCTACCTCCAAAAAACCGGTACACGTGTAATCTCACAACCCATCAAAGGAACAGCCAAACGCAGCCCAGATTTGGCGATGGATAACCAAATTAAACAAGCATTGGCAATAGATGCCAAAGAACGTGCCGAAAACATCATGATTGCCGATTTGGTCCGCAATGATTTATCCAAAACGGCCATTCCAAATTCAGTAATAGTCGAGGAATTGTGCGGAATTTACTCCTTCAAGCAGGTGCACCAAATGATCACGACCATCGCTTCGCAGGTGCCAGATAATTGTGCCCCAGTTGATCTACTCAAAACAACTTTCCCGATGGGCAGTATGACCGGCGCACCCAAACTTTCGGCGATGCAAATCATCGAAGAATTAGAAGAAACCCAACGCGGATTATACAGTGGCGCTGTGGGCTATTTTACTCCAACTGGCGACTTTGATTTTAATGTAGTCATCCGCAGTATTTTGTATAACGAAGCGAAAAATTATGTGTCGTTTTCGGTAGGCAGCGCCATTACTTCCTTGGCCCAAGCCGAACAGGAATACGATGAATGTTTGCTCAAAGCCAAAGCCATGCGCGCGGTATTGCAATAATCTGCGGCCAATTCCTTACTTTTGGCCATGCTGTCTTCGTTTCAACAACACCTGCAAACGCAATTTCCTTTTCTAGCCCAAGCCAAATTGGTAGTGGCTTGCAGCGGCGGTTTGGACAGTGTGGTGTTGCTTCGGTTGTGCAAATCGGCAAACTTAGACATCGCGGTGGCCCATTGTAATTTTCAGTTGCGTGGACTAGAAAGCATTCAAGATCAGCAATTTGTACAAGAGTTGTGTATCGATTTGCAACTGCCTTTTCATACCACTCATTTTGACACTAAGGCCTATGCGCAGGCGGCTAAATGCTCTACGCAAATGGCGGCTCGTGACTTGCGTTACGATTGGTTTGCCGAGTTGGCTCAAGAATTTCACTACGACTATATCCTCACGGCGCACCACGCCGACGATGCCTTAGAAACTTTTTTAATCAACCTGAGTCGAGGAACCGGTTTGGATGGCTTAGTAGGTATTCCGTCGGTGAATGAAAAAATTGTGCGACCACTTTTGGTTTTCAGTCGAGAACAATTGGCCACCTATGCCCAGCAGATGAATTACCACTGGCGCGAAGACAGCAGCAATGCCAGTGATGTGTATCTGCGCAATGCCATTCGCCACCAAATCGTGCCCCAACTCAAAGTAGTACAGCCCCATTTTTTACAATCATTTCTCGATTCCCAATCTCACCTCAAAGAAAGTCAATCGTTAGCCCAAGACGCCTTGGATATTGCCTATGCCTATGTCGTGACCGAATTGCCCGATCGATTGCAAATAAATTTGGAAAAACTACTCGAATACGCCCATTATCGGGCCTATTTGTATGGTTGGTTGCAAGACTATGGTTTTACAGCTTGGGAGGATATTTATGATTTAGTGAATGCCCAATCGGGCAAAAAAATGCTGTCCCCAAATTTTACCTTACTGAAAGACCGCACCACGTTTTTGTTGTATGCTAACGAAACATTGGCTACTTCTGATACTTATTTGATCCCCGAAAATTCCGAAGAAATTACCACACCCATTTGTCTGCAATTTTCGAATGAAACAACCGCAAAACACGAGTCAAAATCTGTTATATTTGTCGACGCTGATGCGCTGCAATTTCCGCTTGTTTTGCGCCGATGGAAAACTGCCGATGTGTTATATCCTGCAGGAATGAAGGGACAATCCAAAAAAATGAGCAAGTTTTTTAAAGATGAAAAATGGGCCCAACTAGACAAAGAGAAAGCCTGGTTGTTGTGCAGCAAGGACCAACTCATATGGGTAGTAGGGAATCGACAAGACGAGCGTTTTTTACCTACCCAACAAACCAAAAAAACAATTCAAATTACCTACATACCATGAAAAAAATAGTGCTTGTACTACTCGTATTTTTCACTCAATTCATCCAGGCTCAATTGCTAGATCCGGTAAAATGGACCCAGAAAATTGAGAAAATATCCGATACCGAATACAATTTGGTGTTTAACGGAACAATCGATAAAGACTGGCATATGTATTCGCAATACACTCCTGATGGCGGTGCCTTACCCCTCGAAGTAATCTACGATTCCGCCAAAGGAAATTATGAGGCGGTAGGAAAAGCCAAAGAAAGTCCCTACAAAAAACACTTCAATGAAGTATTTGGCGTAGACGAATATTACTTTGAAAACAAGGTCAAAATTCAGCAACGCATTAAAGTCATCAACCCCAAATTGACGCAAGTAGTGCTTAAACTCAATTACCAAGTTTGTAAAGAGTCGTGCATTAACCAAGAAAAATCATTCACTTTTGTACTTCCTAAAACAGCATCAGCTACTGCAATTGTGGAGCAAGATAGTTTGGTTACCGATACTGCTGCAGTAGAAGTAGCAACCCCAAAAGTTGTTAAAGCTGAAACTCAAGAACCTCCAGTAGCACAAGCCGATCAAGCGGATGACAAAGGCTGGCTCACTATTTTCATTTTGGCCTTTTTGGGAGGATTTGCCGCCTTGCTCACTCCCTGTGTGTTTCCGATGATTCCGATGACCGTGAGTTTCTTTACCAAACAAAGTAAAACACCGGCTCAAGGTAAGAAAAACGCCATAATTTACGGAATATCAATCATTGCTATCTATGTGGTTTTAGGTCTTTCGGTTACCGCAATTTTTGGTGCCGATGCCTTGAATGCGCTTTCTACGAATGTCTGGTTTAACCTCATTTTCTTTTTCTTATTACTCGTATTTGCGGCCTCTTTTTTGGGCGCCTTCGAAATCATGTTGCCCAATTCCTGGGCCAATAAAGTAGATCGCCAGGCGGATAGAGGTGGAATTGTAGGCATCTTGTTTATGGCTTTGGCCCTGGCCATTGTTTCGTTTTCCTGCACGGGACCAATAGTGGGAACTTTGTTGGTAGAAGCCGCTTCCAAAGGCGGATTTGCTCCAGTAATCGGGATGTTGGGATTCTCCTCGGCTTTGGCTTTGCCGTTCATGCTGTTTGCCATGTTTCCGGGATGGTTAAATTCGTTGCCTAAATCCGGTGGTTGGCTCAATACCGTGAAAGTATTTTTAGGCTTTTTAGAATTGGCCTTGGCCTTTAAATTCCTTTCTAATGCCGATTTAGTTTTGCAATTGCATTTACTGGAACGCGAAGTGTTTTTAGCCATTTGGATCGCCATTTTTGGGACCTTGTCTTTGTATTTATTAGGAAAAATTACGTTGCCGCACGACAGTCCGTTGCCGAATATTTCGGTGAGTCGCTTGTTTGTGGCTTTGCTTAGCTTGTCATTTACAATTTATTTAATTCCCGGACTTTGGGGTGCGCCACTCAAATTAATCAACGCCTTTCCACCGCCTGTAGAATACAGCGAAAGTCCTATGGGTGTGGGAAAAACAGCTACGGTATCATCCACTTCAACTTCTGTATTACCCGATGGTGCTGAGTTGGGCCCGCATCAGTTGGTGGTGTTTAACGACTACGAAAAAGGATTGGCCTATGCCGAAGCGGTGCATAAACCGATATTGCTCGATTTTACGGGTTATGCTTGTGTGAATTGCCGCAAAATGGAAAACAACGTGTGGTCAGATCCACGCATTTTATCTATTTTAAAAAACGAAGTGGTATTGATTTCGTTGTATGTAGATGACAAACGAATGTTGCCTGCAAACCAACAAATTAAATCGTCCGTAACGGGTGAATTATTGGAAACCATTGGCGACAAATGGACCGATTTTATGATAGCCAAATACAAAACCAACACGCAACCCTTGTATGTGCTAACAGATTTGCAGGGAACAAATCTAAATCCCGAAACGCCCACCTGCAGCTACGATCCCGATGTGGCCAAATACGAAAGCTGGCTGAAACAAGGCATTTCGAATTTCAAATAATAGTTCATGAATCCAATCGACTCGGTTGGATTTTTTTTTGACTACCTAATTTGTGCATAGCATTTTTTAGTATTTTAGTGGCTTAAATTTATACGCCATGTTAGTTAAAGTATTTGGAAGCGCCGTTTTTGGGGTCGAAGCCACGACCATTACCGTAGAAGTAAATTGTGACAAAGGCATTGGGTACCACCTGGTTGGATTGCCCGATAATGCCATCAAAGAGAGCAGTTACCGCATAGCCGCGGCGCTCAAAAACAACGGGTATTCCTTGCCCGGAAAGAAACTCACCATCAACATGGCACCTGCCGATTTGCGCAAAGAAGGTTCAGCTTATGACCTGACTTTGGCTTTAGGTATTTTGGTGTCGTCGGGGCAACTGCAAACCGATTTGTTGGCTGATTATGTCTTTATGGGAGAACTCTCGTTAGACGGTAGTTTACAACCCATTAAAGGAGCCTTGCCCATTGCCATCAAAGCCAAAGAGGAGGGATTCAAGGGCTTCTTTTTGCCCAAACAAAATGCCAACGAGGCGGCCATCGTGCAAGATTTTGCGGTCTATGGAATTGATTCCATTCAAGAGGCCATAGATTTTTTACAGGGAACTAGTGATTTATTACCTCACCAAAGCACCGTTTATGAAGAAGCCGCCTCGTTGCTCGATTTCCCCGAATTTGATTTCAGTGAGGTGAAAGGCCAACACACCATCAAACGCTGCATGGAAATTGCAGCGGCTGGCGGACACAACATCATTTTGATTGGCCCTCCAGGATCTGGAAAAACCATGTTGGCCAAACGACTGCCCAGCATCTTGCCGCCCATGACTTTGCCCGAAGCGCTCGAAACCACCAAAATCCACTCAGTGGCCGGAAAACTCAAAGAGGTGGGATTGTTGTACCAACGACCGTTTCGTTCGCCCCATCATACTATTTCGCATGTCGCATTGGTCGGCGGGGGGAGTTATCCGCAACCCGGAGAAATCTCCATGGCCCACAACGGGGTGCTGTTTCTAGACGAATTACCCGAATTTAAACGCGATGTGCTCGAAGTGATGCGGCAACCTTTAGAAGACCGGGAGGTGACTATTTCACGGGCCAAATTTACGGTTACTTATCCATCTTCCTTTATGTTGGTGGCCAGTATGAACCCC
>Ga0209355_1001365_pt1 | contig 13848 bp, 11 predicted proteins | sample LauGreSBDMM110SN_3_FD_187563 | JGI IMG/M metagenome (GOLD analysis project Ga0209355, IMG submission 187563) | Freshwater lake microbial communities from Lake Michigan, USA - Sp13.BD.MM110.SN (SPAdes) (version 2) | ecosystem: Environmental > Aquatic > Freshwater > Lake | place: Lake Michigan...
TGTGGTTATCCTCTAAAAAATAAAAGCAGAATCGTAGTTAGCAACAAGTTTATTTAGGCCCTTGATACCTCTGAAAGTCTTTTTATAAAATCTTATTGATTATAATTTGCAATTCATTAGATCCCATTTTATACTATATTTGGATTTTTACTAAATCTTTAAAGATGAAAAAAATTATTTTTTTGGTGCTTTTGCTTATAGGATTTACTTCTGTTAAGGCGCAAGAGATTGCTAACATTGAAGTTAGTAATATCCTTGATAATTGGCACAATGCCGCAGCTGTTGCAAACTTTGAAAAATACTTTGAACTGCTTTCAGATGATGCCATTTTTATTGGAACTGACGCAACAGAAAACTGGAATAAGGATTCGTTTAAGATTTTTGCAAAACCCTTTTTTGATAAAGGAAAAGCATGGAATTTTATTTCAATTAAAAGGCATATTTTCCTTAGTGAAGATAAAAAAATAGCGTGGTTTGATGAACTATTAAATACCCAAATGAAAATATGTAGAGGCTCAGGAATCCTCGTATATAAAAGTGGGACTTGGAAAATTCAACAGTATGTATTGTCAATGACGATTCCAAATGACAATACCGATGAAATAATTAAAATAAAAGCGCCAATTGAAGACGCTTTACTCTTAAAATATAGAAGATAACCTTATTTCAAATTAGTCAACATTTCTATCGTCATGGATTCTAAATTAAATTTATGACGCCAATTCCAATCCTCACGAGCTTCCTTATCTTCAATAGATGCAGGCCAACTGTTTGCAATTTTCTGCCTGAAATCTGGTTTATAAGTAACCGAAAAATTAGGGTGGTATTTTTTAATTTCGTCTGCAATTTCTGAAGGGGTAAAACTAATTCCGGAAAGATTATAGGATGAGCGAATACGAATGGACTCTGCTGGCGCTTGCATAATTTCAATTGTTGCTCGTATAGCATCATCCATATACATCATTGGCAATGCTGAATCTTCTGAAAGAAAACATTCATAAGCGCCTTCTTTTAGAGCTTTGTGATAAATATCTACTGCATAATCTGTCGTTCCACCGCCAGGTTCAGTGGTCCAACTTACTAATCCAGGATAACGAATACTGCGAACATCAACGCCATAACAATTATGATAATACTCACACCATCTTTCACCGGTTAGCTTACTAATACCATACACGGTTGTTGGTTCCATTATTGTATATTGAGGCGTACTATAACGAGGCGTTGATGGACCAAAAACCGCAATGCTTGAGGGCCAAAATATCTTTTTTATTTTTTTTGCTTTCGCTAAATTTAATACATGAAAAAGGGAATTCATATTGAGATCCCATGCAAAAGCTGGGTTTTTTTCAGCAGTGGCAGAAAGTAGTGCCGCCATCAAATAAACATCGGTAATTTGGTATTGCTCAACCAAATGTTCAATTTGATTATAATCTAGTGCATTTATTACTTCAAAAATACCATTGTTTACTACATCAATATTCAGTTTTCTAATATCTGATGCAATAACATTTTCATTGCCATAAATACTTCTTAGCTTATGTGTTAATTCTGTCCCTATCTGACCGCATGCACCGATAATTAGGATTTTTGGACTCATATTTTGTTATTTGGTAATAGCAAATATAACGATTTCGTGGCTTTCAATTCGTATTTATTTTTTTGAAAAAGTTGTGTTTGAATGGCAACAAAGTGGTGGTTTTCCCTTTTTCATTTGTACATTTGTTCCTTTAAATTTTTCCATGAAATTATATTTTTCAATAATCATGTCTGCTATGCTAATAACCGCTTCTTGTCAAGACGACACGAAAGTAAGGGCTATTGAACAAGAAAAAGAAAGACAAAAAAGTGATGTGATTTATAATAGCATTAATAATGGATGGAATTTTAATGTGCAATCACAAAGTGGCCCTTCAAGTGAATTACTAGCAAGTTGGGTAGAATGGCGGTTATTTATTAATGAGTTAATTCAAAAACCAAAAAGCAGTCTCGGTGCTTTCAAACAAAAAGCTGTTGTACTTTCAAAAAGAGCAAATGATTTACAAAATAACATCCCTTTTAAATATGACAAACCTGAAATAAAGAGTAGAATTGCGGTAGTTACTACTAAAATAAATGCCATAAATCTTTATATTAATTTAAGTCAGATTCCAGTTAAAAAAATTATAAAATTAGTTCAAGAAGTGAATTATGAGGTGTCTTCAATACAATCTCAGTTAGAAGAAATTAAGATTAAAAGTGAGATTAAAATTGAAGAAGGGGAGAATGATTTAATTAGAATTTTGGATACCACTAGGGCAATTCCTTCAACCCCAGTTCCAAAAATTACAAATTAAGTTTTGAGTTTAACTTCATTATATAACGGATATCTTCAGTCTCCAAAAATCAAGCAAATAGCAGGAGTGCTTGAAAACCCACATGCAAAAATTCAGGTAAAAGGGCTTATGGGCTCTTCACTTTCTTTCGTGTTACAGGCGGTTTTTAAACAAACAGACTGCACATTTTTGCTCCTATTAAACGAAAAGGAAGAAGCGGCTTACTATCTTAATGATCTAGAGCAAATGATTGGCGCCAATGATGTTCTTTTTTATCCAAGTTCCTATCGCCGTCCTTATCAAATTGAAGAAACCGATAACGCAAATGTTTTATTGCGATCGGAAGTTTTAAATCGACTAAACTCAAGAAAAAAACCGGCTTTAATTGTTACTTATCCCGAAGCTTTATTTGAAAAAGTAGTTACGCGAAAAGAACTAGAAAAAAACACATTGAAAATTGCTGTTGGCGAAACCGTTACTATCGATTTTATTAATGAAGTGCTTTTTGAATACGAATTTAAACGCGTAGATTTTATTACAGAACCTGGAGAGTTTTCGGTTCGGGGTGGAATTTTGGATGTTTTTTCCTTTTCAAATGATCATCCCTACCGAATAGAATTTTTTGGCAACGAAGTGGATAGCATTAGAACCTTTGATGTTGAATCCCAACTTTCCGTTGAAAAGCAAACCAAAATTACTATAATTCCGAACTTAGAAAATAAATTTATAAATGAAAACAGAGTCAGTTTTCTTGATTATATCAGTGACAAAACAGTCTTATGCATAGAAAATGTAACATTTGTTACTTCTCAATTAGAAAAACTTTTTGGAAAAGCAATAGAAACATTTGACAAACTATCATCAGATATAAAGCACGTACGCCCAGAGTTGCTATTTTATAATCAAGCGTCTTTTTTAGCAAAAACCGCACAATTTTCAGTAATAGAATTATCCAATACTCCTTATTTTAAAGCAAATCATTTTTTTGAATTTTACATACAACCACAACCCTCTTTTAACAAACAATTTGATTTACTTCTCAATAATTTAACAGAGAATCATTTTAATGGATTTACCAATTATTTATTCTGTTCCAATGAAGGACAAGCCAATAGATTTATTGATATTTTTGAAAATATAAGCGAAGAAGATCATGATACTAATGGCAAAAAATATAAGACAATTGTTTCAAGTTTATACCAAGGTTTTGTCGATATAGAAAATCAAATAACTTGTTATACTGACCATCAAATTTTTGAGCGTTACCATAAGTTTACAATAAAAAACGGGTATTCAAAAAAACAAACGCTCACCCTCAAGGAGTTAAACTCGTTAGCGGTTGGCGATTATGTAACCCATATTGATCACGGCATTGGTAAATTTGGTGGACTTCAAAAAATTCAGGTTGAAGGCAAAACTCAAGAAGCAATTAAATTAGTCTATGCCGATAATGACATCGTTTATGTTAGCATTCATTCCCTTCATAAAATATCAAAATATACGGGCAAAGATGGAACCCCTCCTAAAATATATAAACTCGGATCAAGCGCATGGAAAACTTTAAAACAAAAGACAAAGGCTAGGGTAAAACATATTGCCTTTAATTTAATTCAGCTTTATGCCAAACGGCGATTAGAAAAAGGGTTTGCATGTGCCCCCGACAGTTATTTACAAAAAGAACTTGAAAGTTCCTTTATTTATGAAGATACGCCAGATCAAATTACAGCCACACAGGATGTAAAATTAGATATGGAAAAGGAACGTCCAATGGACAGATTAGTTTGTGGCGATGTTGGATTTGGTAAAACAGAAGTTGCTATTCGTGCAGCATTTAAAGCTGTGGATAACAGTAAGCAAGTTGCCATTTTAGTCCCCACTACTATTTTGGCATACCAGCATTATAGAACATTTACAGAAAGGCTAAAAGATATGCCTGTTACTATTGGCTACCTTAACCGGTTTAGAACAGCCAAACAAAAAGCAAAAACCATTGAAGATTTAGCATCTGGGAAGTTAGATATTTTAATTGGCACACACCAATTGGTAAATAAAAATGTAGTTTTTAAAGATTTAGGGCTGCTAATTGTTGACGAAGAACAAAAATTTGGCGTTAATGTAAAAGACAAACTAAAAACTATTGCCGCCAATGTTGACACGCTTACCCTAACAGCAACACCAATTCCAAGAACGCTACAGTTTTCATTAATGGCTGCCAGAGATTTATCCGTAATTACAACAGCCCCACCAAATCGTTATCCCATAGAATCGCAAGTAATTGGTTTTAGCGAAGAAATTATTCGCGATGCTATCTCTTACGAAATTGAACGTAATGGTCAGGTTTTCTTTATTAATAATCGTATAGAAAACATAAAAGAAATTGCAGGGATGATTCAACGTTTGGTTCCTGACGCGCGTGTTGGCATAGGTCACGGACAAATGGAAGGAACTAAACTGGAAGAACTAATGCTGGGTTTTATGAATGGCGACTTTGATGTATTGGTGGCAACAACCATAATTGAAAGTGGGCTAGATGTGCCAAATGCAAATACTATTTTCATTAATAATGCTAATAATTTTGGACTTTCAGATTTGCATCAAATGCGAGGAAGAGTAGGAAGAAGCAATAAGAAAGCTTTTTGCTATTTTATTTGTCCGCCCTATTCAATGATGACCGATGACGCGCGAAAACGGATTCAAGCACTCGAACAGTTTAGCGAGTTGGGTAGTGGATTTAAGATTGCCATGAAAGATTTAGAGATTCGGGGAGCAGGAGATTTGTTGGGCGGGGAGCAAAGTGGATTCATTAATGAAATTGGGTTTGAAACCTATCAAAAAATAATGAATGAAGCAATTGATGAACTTAAAGAAAATGAATTTAAAGCCCTGTACGCCGATGATCAGATTGATGAAAATAAAGAATATGTAAAAGAGTTGCAAATTGATACCGATTTCGAGTTGCTATTTCCAGATGAATATATCAATAATATTTCCGAGCGATTGAATTTATACAACGAACTTGGAAATTGTAAAAATGACTCCGATTTAGTGACATACGAAAACAAACTTATAGATAGATTTGGCCCCCTGCCAAAGGAAGCAAAATCGCTTCTTAACAGCATTCGTATTAAATGGATTGCAACACAAATGGGTATTGAAAAAATAATTATGAAACAAGAAAAACTGATTGGTTATTTTATAGGGGATCAACAATCTGAATATTATAATTCAAAACAATTTAGAAGAGTCCTTCAGTTTGTTCAGCAAAACGGGAATATATGTAAAATGAAAGAAAAGGAAACAAAAAATGGGCTGCGCTTACTTCTCACATTTGAAAATGTATATTCAATTGACAAAGCCCTACAATTAATGGAAATGATAAAATAAAATCAATCTCTTTTTAGAAGAGTAGATTACATCTTTAAAATCTTGAAATTAACTTCTCTATTATTTATTTTCAATTTAAATAAATAAGTGCCTAATGCAAAATGGGAAAGATCAACATTCGTAATTAGATCGTTTGATTTAGTTATAAATAGTAATTGCCCTTGCAAATTATATACCGCTACAGCTGTAATTAAATCTTTGGAACGAATCGTTATGACGCCATTAGTTGGATTAGGAAAATAGCTGTAATCCAAAAAATCATTGCTCACTTCTCCCAGTGTGCCTGTACAAGAAATGGTTGCATTCCAACCAGGAGCGGTTTCAAATTGATCAGATACAAACTTAAAAGTCAGCGATCCATCAAAGGCGGTAGAATTAAATACCCCCGGATTGGAACTCCCTGTTAATCCGCCTAATGTTAATGGTGCCGAAAATTCATCTGGACCATTATAAACATACAAATAATCATAATTATTTTCTAAGTTAAAACTTGTAAATGTAGCTCGTAGTTTCAAGCCAGGATTATTTGGAGTCATAGTCCTCACCCATGATTCCATGTCAGTATAATTTGCAGAAGACCCTCCAGTATCGGTAAAAGACACAGAAGCGCAAAAATTTATTGCTGAAGTGGCTACTATTTTTTCTCTAATAGTTGGTTCTATTTCAGAGCACAAAGGTCGTATTCGGATGATATAATAGGTATTCGGATTTAATCCTATAGCCGTGTAGCTTTTAGTTGTCACGGTATTCCATAATAGCGATGGAGATGAAAATGGAGAAACAGACACTTCCCAAGCAACTGAAGATCCCAAATCATCCCAAATTACAACAATTGAATTGGAAGAAACATTGGTTGGCGTAATGCCAACAACCGTATTCGGGCAGCTACTTACACAATCTAAGCTGAGGCAAGTTGAAGCGTTTACATTTTCCAAAATTAACTCGGCTGGTTGAGGTCCAAGTCCATTATATAAACCAATCCCTACTTCTGAAATTAAATGGCAATAGCTCATAATAGTGCCTTTTTCAACTGTAGATGGAATGGGTCCAACTGGACAGTTGCCTTCGGCATATCCGGCTTGAGTGCCACAGCCATCTATGGCTGTATTGTCGCCGTTCCACACACAAGAATGCGTGTGCCTTGAACCAAGTAAATGACCAAACTCATGTGAAATTACTTGTATGGTCCAAGAATAAGTCGGTACAGTTTGGAAATTAATATTTACATCAGAATAGCTATAATTTAATTCCGTACACAACCCGTCAATAGTTACAGCAACGCCCCCCAAACCCCCTGGGTCTATTCCAACTAATTGCCCTAAGTCACCGTCAAAAATTGGAGTATTTTGATTGAAAGCACTCAAGTAGGCGCCCGAATCAGTTCCGATCCCTTCATAAGGGTCTTGTTCAGACCAAATAAAAATTGATTTTAGCCCAATTGTAATTCCGTCATTACTATATAAAGTTTGTATGTTGTTGAATACAGATGTCATCCAATTTGTGGTTGTTGAAATGCTACTTTCGTTTTGAATAAACAAATCGTTATCTACTTCAAAATAAATGGAAACACATCTGTCACCGCTATTAACCGCCCTTATTTTTTCAGTTCTTCGCGTGGCCTCGCCTTCTTTAGTGGAACAATCAAAATCATTTAAAATATTCAAGTTAAGGTCAGAGTAAATAATATAATCTGTTTGATTTCCCTTTTTATCTAATTTCCCAATAACTAAATTACCATAGGTAGCACTAGAAATGATACCATTTAACTCCCCGTTAAAAAAATTAAAAGTAGCTATTGAGTTAGGATCCGTTTTGATAATTCCTCTATAATAAGCCCCTTTTTGATATATAATGTTTTTACCTTCATTGGAATCAACATGAAATCCTTCTAAAAGAGGATTCACTTTATATAATAACAGGCTAATATTTTGATTTTGATACGGAATATTCAGCTCAATTGTTTCATATTTATGGGTAAGGATCTGGTTTACTCCCTGAAAATTAATTGCAGCCAAAGTGGCGTCTTTAACAATTGAATTAACCGTGTTTTCATCCGTGTTTTTTGTTTCAAACAATACCGATATAGTTTTAAAAACAGCTTGGGTTGAAAGCAATTCAGAGACATTCTGCGCCACTTTTTTTTGACCAAAAAAAGGCACGCTTAAAAATAACAGCCCTATAAATATAATTTTTTTCATGAATAAGCCTTTCTAAAACAAATGTAAATTTATAGAATTTTGATACTAAAAAAGTACAGTCTTGTAACTTTAAGATTTGTTGAATTAAAAATGATAAAAAGCATCTGTAATATGTTCTACCTCAAATTTATTCTCATTATTAAATATTGCAATAATATCAAATCGAATGTCTCCATCTAAATCGTTAGAAATTATATAAGCATCTACAGCTTTCACAAGCAATTGGATCTTTTTTGGTGTTACAAAATCCTGTGGCAAACCAAAATCCAAACTTGAACGTGTTTTCACTTCTACAACCACAATTAAATTATCTTTTTGAGCAATAATATCAATCTCTGCTTTTTGAAATACAAAGTTTGTTTCTACTATTTTATAGCCATTCTCTTTTAAAAAAGCAACAGCCAATTCCTCTCCTAATTTACCTAATTTATTATGTTCCGCCATTTTATTACTGGTGTTTAAATGAAGCATATAGAAATTAACAAAAAGTCACGATGCTTTTAGATGAATTAACTTCAATGGAAATCTGCCTTCCAAGAATAAGTGCTCTATTATCGCTTATGTGCCCCGCCGGAAAATTATAAATAACAGGAATATTTAGAGCTTTAACAAATTCATCTATAATTTCTAACGCATTTTTCCCCCAAGGGATTTCATTGTCTTTCATTTCAGTCATTCCGCCCACAATAATCCCTTTTAAATTATGGAGACAGCCATTTCGCTTCAAATTCATCATCATGCGGTCAATATGGTACAAATACTCGTCTAAATCTTCTAAAAACAAAATTTTGTTTTCACAATCAACAGCAGAGTCGGACCCCAATAAACTGTAAATTATTGAAAGATTTCCGCCAACCAATTCCCCAGTTGCTTTACCATTATGATTCATAGAATCGGACTCTAAAATATAGTGTAGTTTATTTCCAAATAAAGCATCTCTCAGAGTTTTTATGGCCGCATCTGAAGCTTTGGGTATAGATATTGGCATTGTAGCATGAATTGATTCTATTCCCAATTGATTTAGGTGACTATGCAAGACCGTGATATCACTGAATCCAATTAACCACTTTGGGCATTTCAAGAATGAAGTAAAATTGAGATGATCAATTATCTTAACGGTTCCATACCCTCCGCGAATACACCAAATGGCTTTTATTTTTGGATTATCTAATTGCTCTTGTAAATCGGCAGTTCGTTGGGCATCAGTCCCGGCCAATTGATGATATTCTAGCCCAATTGTTTTGCCCAGTATATAATTTAATCCCCATAGTTCCAATAAATCAATAGTTGGTTTTAGATTATCATCAATGTTTTTTCGTGCTGTAGAAACTAAAGCAATAGTGTCGCCTTTTTGCAGATAGGGTGGAGTTATCATTGTTTTTTGGTTATAGAGGAATGACGTTTTGAAATTAAAGATTTTAACTTATTTCCAAAATTAACTGACTCAAAAGTAAACAAATCCCTATATTAATTAATCTATTCATGGCTAAAAAATACTTATTTTTGCATTCCCTATGTAACAATTTAAGTTGCTAAAATATTATTACAATGACAGATAATCCAAAGCGATATACCATAACTGCTGCTTTGCCCTATACAAATGGACCCATTCATATTGGCCATTTAGCAGGCGTTTATATCCCATCCGATATTTATGCGCGCTATTTAAGATTACAAGGAAAAGATGTAGCGTTTATTTGTGGTAGTGACGAACATGGTGTGGCTATTTCCATGAAGGCAAAAAAAGAAGGTGTTTCACCCCAAGAAGTTATAGATAAATATGATGGAATAATCCGGAAGTCTTTTATTGATTTTGGTATTTCATTTGACAACTATTCTCGTACCTCATCTCCAATTCATCACGAAACTGCGCAATCGTTTTTTAAAAAATTACATGACAATGGTGATTTTATTGAACAGGAAACCCAGCAGCTATATGATGAAAAGGCAAATCAATTTTTAGCCGATAGATTTGTTGTAGGAACCTGTCCAAAATGTCAAAATCCGGAAGCTTATGGCGACCAATGTGAACGTTGTGGGTCAACATGGAATGCCACCGATTTAATAAACCCAAAGTCAACAATTACTGGAGATGTACCTATTCTAAAATCAACAAAACATTGGTTTTTACCGTTAGAAAGGTATCAAGATTTTTTAACCAACTGGATATTAGTAGACCACGCTAAAGACTGGAAAATAAATGTAATAGGCCAAGTGAAATCTTGGTTGGACGATGGATTAAAACCGCGTGCCGTTACACGTGACTTAGATTGGGGTATAGACGTTCCGGTTAAAGGTGCAGCTGGTAAAAAACTTTATGTTTGGTTTGACGCGCCCATAGGCTATATCTCTGCAACTAAAGAGTGGGCTAATAGAACCGGGAAAAACTGGGAAGACTATTGGAAGAAAGAAGATACTAAGCTCGTTCATTTCATTGGAAAAGATAATATTGTTTTTCATTGTATTATTTTCCCTGCTATGTTAAAAGCAGAAGGAAGCTATATTTTACCCGAGAATGTTCCAGCAAATGAATTTCTCAATTTAGAAGGCAATAAACTTTCGACTTCAAAAAATTGGGCGGTTTGGCTACATGAATATTTGCTAGATTTTCCAGACAAACAAGATGTACTAAGATATGCTTTAACAGCAAATGCCCCCGAGACAAAAGATAACGATTTTACTTGGAAAGATTTTCAGGCGAGAAATAACAACGAATTGGCTGCCGTTTTTGGAAATTTTATCAATCGTGTGGTAGTTTTGACTAACAAATATTATAATGGAATTGTTCCGGCGCCGAATGAATTTAACGATATTGATACGCAAACGTTAGCCGAATTAAAAGCTTATCCAGCCGTTATTTCATCCTCTATTGAAAGATACAGATTCCGTGAAGCTCAAGTTGAGTTGTTGAATGTTGCTCGTTTAGGTAATAAATATTTGGCAGATGAAGAACCTTGGAAAGTGATAAAAAACAATCCGGAACGAGTGAAAACACAAATGTTTGTTGCGTTACAAATTGCCACTGCGCTATATTCATTATGCGAACCCTTTTTACCTTTTACAGCCTCTAAACTAGGCAAAATTTTAAAAACAGGTTTGATGAAGAATTTAAGCTGGGAAGACGTTTCAACCCGAAATGATTTACTCCCCGCGGGACATCAAATTGACTCGGCCGAAATTTTATTTGCACAAATAGAAGATGCCGAGATCCAAAAACAAATAGAAAAATTAGAAGCAACTAAGTCAGCAAATGCCATGGAAAATAAAATAATAGACCCTCAAAAACCTACCTCAACCTTTGAAGATTTTTCAAAATTAGATATGCGCGTAGGAACTATTTTGGAAGCCGAAAAAATGCCTAAAGCCAATAAACTTTTAGTGTTGAAGGTTGATACCGGAATTGATATTAGAACAATAGTTTCTGGTATTGCAGAGCATTTTTCCCCCGAAGAAGTAGTCGGGAAACGGGTTACTGTTTTAGTGAACTTAGCCCCAAGAGCATTACGCGGTATAGAAAGTGAAGGTATGATCCTGATGACTTCAAATCCAGAAGGGAAATTAGTTTTTGTAAACCCTGACAATCCAGAAGTAGCAAATGGAGCTTCAATTAGTTAAATGACAAATCTAAAAGTAATCGCTTTTGACGCTGACGACACACTATTTGTAAACGAGACTTATTTTCAAGAAACGGAACAAAAATTTTGTGAGTTGATGCATGATTATTTATCTCAAAAAGAAATATCCGCCGAATTATTTAAAGTTGAAATTGAAAATTTAGATTTGTATGGCTACGGCGTTAAAGCCTATATCCTTTCTATGATTGAAGCCGCATTAAAAATTTCAAATGGTACTTTAAAAATAGAAGTCGTAGAAAAAATTATTAATCTAGGTAAAGATTTGTTACAAAAACCCATTGAATGTTTAGATGGTGTTGAAGAAACACTTCGAGCACTACAAGGTAAGTATAAACTAGTTGTAGCTACAAAAGGGGACTTAAAAGATCAAAGAAGAAAATTGCACGATTCCGGATTGGGGCGGTATTTTCATCATATTGAAGTGATGTCTGATAAAAAACAAAAAGATTATTTAGATCTAATTGCACGTTTAGAAATAGAAAAAGAATCGTTTCTTATGATTGGAAATTCTTTAAAATCGGATGTGCTTCCTGTGCTTGAAATTGGAGGCTATGCAGTTCACGTTCCTTTTCACACTACTTGGGAACATGAAAAAATTAACTACGAGGTAAAACACCCAAATTTTATGACACTGGATAAAATAACAGACGTTTTGAAATTCTTAGTTTAACCCCCTAATAAATATAGGTCCAATTAGTTCCGTCACTAATTACAGTAATGGTTCTTGAATTGTTATCATACATATAAATTTGCGAAGTGCCAGTAGTAGTGTTTTGAGGGAATAAAAGTCCCGAATTGAAGTGAAATATTTTAAGAACTACCATTTGTCTATAAAAAATAAGCGGCAATTACTTACCGCTTATCCTCAACCTTAAAAAATTTATTTGCTTAGTAAAAGAATATCATTAATCACAACTTCTGTGATATAACGCTTAATTCCATCTTTATCATCATAGCTTCTATGCACAAGCTTTCCTTCCACGCCAATTTCTTTTCCTTTGGTTACATATTTTTCTATTAAATCTGCTAATTTGCCCCAAGCGGTAACTCGGTGCCATTGGGTGTCTTCAATTTTTTCTCCTTTTTCATTCTTGTAGAACTCATTCGTGGCAATAGTTAAGCTTGCTACTTTTTTCCCTCCTTCAAAAGTTTTTACTTCTGGATCTTGTCCAACATTCCCGATTAACTGTACTTTGTTTTTCATTGCATTCATGGCTTTTAAATTTAAATTATTAGTGTTAAAAAATTTTGTTGTTTGAGATTGTTATTTCAAATCAACGATGCAAAGTTGTGGCGACTCCCAAAAATTATTCGGTTAATAACCATTTACTTTCGGTTGTAAATATTTGTAAACGTTTGTAAACGGCATTTTTTTATATATTTGTTTGAATTTAAACGAATTATGTATGAATAAATGCTGTTTAGAGTGTGCAGAAAAAATCATAGGGCGCGAAGACAAAAAATTCTGTAGCGATGGGTGTAGGAATGCCTACAACAACAAAATTAATAAGGACAGTACAAACTATATGCGTAATATTAATAATAAGTTACGTAAAAATTACCGAATTTTATCCATCCTAAATGCTGACGGAAAAGCAAAAACAACAAAAACAAATCTCTTGAGTAAAGGGTTTGACTTTGAATTTTTTACCAATATGCTAAATACCGGGAACGGAAATACGTATTACTTTATATACGATCAAGGGTATCGGTTTTTAGAAAATGACTATTATCTTTTGGTGAAAAAAGAACACTAATATGAAGCAATTAAGAGAAAAATATAATTGGTTTTACTCCTTACTTTTAATTGGTGTGGTTTTTTTTATTATGTTTTATTTTATGATGCCTCAAACATATGAAGCATCTGAAAATGTAAGTCTGTCTGAATTTTCTACAAAGAGAGCGTTGTTTACTGTTAAAGAAATTTCTAAAACCCCGCATTATGTAGGGTCAAAAAACCATGAATTTGTTGCTAATTATCTTCAAAAAAAACTTCTAAAATTAGGTTTAAAACCCACCATTCAAGAGGGTTTTTCCATGACGGAAAAAGGAGTTTTAGTTAAGTCAAAAAATATAATAGCCGTTATAAAAGGGACTGAAAATAACTCGGCTTTATTGTTGCTTTCACATTATGATTCGGCACCGCATTCTTTTTCTAATGGGGCTAGTGATGATGCCGCCGGAGTAGCGACCATTTTGGAGGGTATTCGCACCTTTTTACACAATAAAACTAAACATAAAAACGACATCGTTATTTTATTTACAGATTCTGAAGAGGTCGGTTTAAATGGTGCTGCTCTATTTGTAACAAAACAC